>Ga0209006_10000694_pt1 | contig 31382 bp, 23 predicted proteins | sample JacPin_JW_Ref_O2_FD_188567 | JGI IMG/M metagenome (GOLD analysis project Ga0209006, IMG submission 188567) | Forest soil microbial communities from Algoma, Ontario, Canada - Jack Pine, Ontario site 1_JW_Ref_O2 (SPAdes) (version 2) | ecosystem: Environmental > Terrestrial > Soil > Boreal...
CCCTGTTTCCTACGGGCTTCCACCACTGATCTTCGAGAACTGAATCATCGACAACTGAACCCTCGACAATCGGCCTGCGTTGTAGCACGCGGCCCAAGATGCGTTCTTCAAGTGCGGCGAAGCGCGCGCTGCCGCGCGTTCGCGGCCTAGGAATGTTTACGACTTCGTCCAATGCGACACGCCCACCCTCAATCAAGATGACGCGGTCCGCCAGGCTGATGGCCTCGGCAACGTCGTGGGTCACGAGCATGGCGGTAAAACCGCGGCTTCGCCAAATGTCTTCGATGAGCTGTTGCATTTCGATGCGCGTTAGCGCGTCTAAAGATCCAAGTGGTTCGTCCAGGAGCAACAAATTTGGATCATGGACCAGTGCGCGAGCCAAAGCTACTCTTTGCCGCTGACCGCCCGATAAAGTAGCGGGCCAGTCATTGGCTCTTTCTGCCAATCCAACTTGCGCCAAGACCCTTTGCGCCTGCCGGACAAGCGCAGGATCGAGGCCGAGCATAACGTTCTGAAGAACTCGTCGCCACGGCAGCAGGCGCGAGTCTTGGAACATGACACGGACGTCCGGTTTGCCATGCTGCGCGGCCACGTGGTCTGCAACCTTGCCCAAAACAATCGTTCCGGTGTGTGGCGTTTCCAAACCTACGACTGACCGCAGCAGGGTACTCTTGCCACATCCGCTGCGGCCGACGATGGCTACGAATTCTCCGGCTGAGATCTCGATATCAAAATCTTCCAGCACGGTGCGTCCACCGAAGGCGATGCTGACTTTTTTGATTGCGACCGAAACGCCACGCGAGCAGCGCGGTTCACTAGTAACGATCGCGCTCGAACTAAAAGTGACAGGCAAAGTGATCCTTATCGCACCGTCTGATACGCCGGATTCCAGCGTAGCCAGTGGCGTTCCAATGCTTTCGCCAGAAGGTCGGCGAGTTTCCCTAAAATCGCATATAGCAGAATGCCAACCACCATGACATCCGTTTGCATGAATTCGCGCGCGTTCATCGTCATGTAACCGATGCCCGAGCGAGCTGAAATAGTTTCGGCCACGATCAGGATCACCCACATCAGCCCGAGAGAAAAGCGCACCCCAACCAGAATGGAGGGCAAAGCTCCGGGTAGAATTATTTCTCGGTAGAGCGGCCAGCCAGAGAGGCCGTAGGTGCGCCCCATCTCCAGTAGTCCACGATCGACCGAGCGAATGCCGTGAAACGTATTGATGTAGACAGGGAAGAAGACTCCTAGAGCCACCAAAAAGAGTTTGGCCGATTCGTCGATGCCGAACCACAGGATGACGAGAGGAATAAGAGCCAGTGGAGGGATGTTGCGGACCATTTGAATCGTGGTGTCGAGCAGTGTCTCAGCCCAGCGCAGTGAACCGGTCAGCAATCCGAGCAGAAGTCCAAGTCCACCACCGACGACGAAGCCAGACAAGGCCCGCAGAGTACTGACCCGAACGTGCATCCACAATTCGCCGGAAACGCTGAGTTCGATGAACGAACTCACGACCGCGCGTGGCGAGGGCAGAAAGCGGCTGGGCAGAATTCCTGCGGAAGATGCCCACTGCCAAACAATCAACAGCACCGCGGGGAAGACCCATGGCATTGCTTGTTTCGCGAGTGTACTCGGCCGAAGTGGGGCCTTGGTGGCAGTGGTGCTTGCACGCTGGTTCATTACTCTTCCTTCATCGCTTAGGTGGGTGATTTCTGGCATGGCATCTCACTCAGCGTTTGGCATGGGGTGCTGTCGACGTTCCCTGTAACGTGGCGTCGCGGATAGTAATACGCTTGGGAATCAACTTCAGGTTGTAGAAGGTGTCCGCGATTATTTGTTGCTCTGCAAGAACGGAATCACCGACTGGCGTCACGCCGTATCCGCCTCGCGACAGTGCCAGCTCAATCGTCGGTTGGTCCAACCCAATTTGCGGCGAGAGTAATGCGGCAGCATCCTTGGGGTTCGTTCTCGCCCACTGATCTACCGTTGCCAACTCGTCCAGCGCGAGCGCAATAACATCGGGGCGCTTTGTGGCATAAGCCCGGGTAGCAAGAAAAAATTGGTGATTGCTGACAACGCCGTTGCCATCGGCGAGAATGCGAGCTCCCGTTTGCCTTTGAGCCGCGGCGAGAAACGGCTCCCAGATGGCCCAGGCATCGATGCTGCCGCGCTCAAAAGCTGCTCGCGCGTCCGCCGGCGTGAGAAAGATGGTCTCAATATCGTTATATTTGATGCCTGCCCGTTCCAGCAGTTTGACCAGCAGAAAGTGAACATTTGAGCCTTTGTTGAGCGCCACTTTCTTGCCCTTTAGTTCGGCTACGGTCTTAATGGGCGAATCCTTTGGAACGAGGATGGCCTCACCAGCGGAAGCCTGCGGCTCATTGCCGACATATACCAGGTCCGCTCCGGCAGCCTGAGCGAAGATGGGCGGCGCTTCGCCGGCGATACCGAAGTCGATGGCGCCCACGTTCAACCCTTCCAGCAATTGCGGGCCGGCGGGAAATTCGGTCCACTTCACTTCCACGTGCAGAGGCGCCAGGCGTTTCTCCAAACTGCCGCGCGCTTTCAACAGCACGAGGGTGCCGTATTTCTGGTATCCGATGCGGATGATGTTATCGGTGCTCTGGGCCAAAGCGAAGGGTATTAGAGTCATCAGGACCACAATAGCCAGCAGAACCGAGATAAAAAACTTTACAAGTCTGGAGGAATGCATAAGTTCAGGCGCCGATCTGGTTTCTCTCACGAATAATCTGCTTTTCTTTCACGAATAAAATGACGGTTTTGGAAGCTGACGCTTCAAGGCCCAGTCTCCCAATTCACGAATCTTGTAGTCGACAGGATCGTGTAACGTGTGCGTGCGCAAATTACGCCAAAACCGGTCGATCCGCGCGGGGCCCGCGGCGGCACGCGCTCCCATTACTTCGAACATGCGGCTCGTGATATCGAGGCCCACATTATTTGTCATCACCTTGGAAGCCGCGACGTCCACGGCGCACTTACCGCGCTGATTTTCAGTGATCGCGTCTCCGCTCTCCCAGGCACGCTGTAGAGACTCTCCGGCAATGTCTGTGAGCGCCTGCGCAGCCTGAAGGCTGACAAAGAAACTGCCATAATTCGCCAGAATGAATTGATCTTCCGTGGAACTCGTCGCAGTCGACGCAATCCACGGGCGGGTTTGCGCTAACGTGTAGTTGCGCGATTCCTCTAGCGCGCCCTCGGCGATTCCGAGAAAAATATTGCTGAGAATCAGTTGCGCGATGCACGAACGCAAGGACGCCCTGATGCTTCCCAACGGACCGGGTGTCTTCAAGAACAAATCCTCCCCCACGGCCACGTCGCAGAACTCCACTGTTCCGCTGTCGGTTTGCCGCTGTCCCATGGCATCCCAGTCGTCCAGAATGCGAATCCCCGGCCGGTTTGAGGGTATGGCCGCTACCATAAACTTTTGGTCCACGGAACGGATCGCGGAAACGATCAGCATGTCGGAGTCAACCGCGCCCGAACAAAAAGTCTTGCGCCCGTTGATAACGTATCGCGCGCCGGACTTTGACGTTAGGGTTGTACCCTTGTCGAGCGGGTTGAGCGCATTGCCCCAGAACCATTTATTGCGGATGGTTTCAGAAAAAAGTTCTTCGGTCTGCGTCCACGATCCGTAGAGCGACACCGAGGCCAGCATCAGATGTTGAAAACCGAACAGATGGGCGATGGAACTATCCACACGGGCAAAGACCCGTATGAGCTTCATCGTGTCTTGCCAATCCATCCCCCACCCGCCCAGGTCCGCGGGAATGGTCACATTGAGCAATCCGCTCGTACGTAATAAATCTCTTTCAATTTTCGCCGTGCCCCCCCGCTTATCGCGTTCAACGGCGGTTTGAGCAAATGCCGCTGCCAATTGATCGGCAATCTCGAAAGCATGCTGGCGCGGCGGAACATTCACCGCAATGTGATTCACCGTAGAAAGCACTACAGCCCTCCTGTGTGCTCAGGCATGTGCCGTGCCCAACGCGGAGCTCGGCCCTGCTGCCCCAGCAACATGCCTGCTGAAAGAGTGTTGCCATAGCAGCACCCGCCTATCCGCCAAACTGTCTCACGTTGACCGTAACCGCGTGAAAACTTGAAATTCATGAACATAGGCGTACTTTTCTGTTGGCACGACAATTGCCAAAGCCGATGTGGAACTAATTCTCTGGGAATTCAGTTCTCTGGAAAGAGGCCAACCTTATGGAAGTGTTCTGGTTCTTACCCACTCACGGAGACGGTCGTTACCTCGGCGCGGCCGAACAGGCTCGCACCGTTAACTACGGTTATTTGAAGCAGGTCGCGCAAGCCGCCGACCAGCTTGGCTTTCAAGGCGTGCTTCTGCCTACCGGTAGATCTTGTGAAGACGCTTGGGTCGTAGCGTCCACTCTGGTCCCGGTCACGAACAAGCTGAAGTTCCTGGTCGCCATTCGTCCAGGCATAATTTCTCCCACGGCTGCGGCCCGAATGGCAGCGACGTTCGACAGGCTCTCCGACGGACGTCTGTTGATCAACGTCGTAACCGGCGGCGATCCAGACGAAGCGCTCGGCGACGGCGTTTTTCTCACGCACGATGAGCGTTATGAAGTGACCGAGGAATTTCTGCAGATATGGCGAGAGGCCGTCGGCGGCAATGCCGTCTCCCTGAACGGCAAGCATCTTCATGTGGAGAATGCGAAGGTGTTATATCCGTCGGTGCAAAAGCCCCATCCGCCGCTCTATTTCGGAGGTTCATCCAAAGTTGCTTACGGATTGGCGGCGCGACAGGTTGATGTTTATCTCACCTGGGGTGAACCGCCGCAGGCGGTGGAAGAGAAAGTCATCACAGTTCGACGTTTGGCGGCGGAACAAGGCCGCGATATCCGCTTCGGTATTCGCCTGCACGTAATCGTTCGTGAAACGGAGCAGGAAGCCTGGGCCGCTGCAAATGACCTGATTCGCTATGTCGACGACGACACGATTGCCCGAGCGCAAAAGACATTTGCCCGGTTCGATTCCGAAGGCCAGCGACGAATGGCGGAATTGCATCGCGGTGGCCGCGAAAAACTTGAAGTGAGTCCCAATCTGTGGGCAGGAGTGGGCCTGGTACGCGGAGGCGCCGGCACGGCGCTGGTTGGCGATCCGGCCACGGTAGCGAAGAGAATGCAGGAATACGCCGATCTGGGAATTGAAACTTTCATTTTGTCCGGTTACCCGCATCTTGAAGAGGCATACCGCGTGGCTGATCTGCTGTTTCCCCATCTCCCGCTCTCGACGCAATCGGAAAGATCACTTGGAAACATCACGGGTCCGTTCGGAGAACTGGTCGCCAATGAATACCAGCCGCGCACGGCGACACCGGTGCCGGCACAGCAGAGTTAGGGGGGCGAGTTGAACGATCGACGTTTGACCAATCGGAAGGATCCAAAACTCGCTCTCGTAGCCGCTTTCCTCATCATTACTATTGCGGCAATATCGACCGGTTGTGCCCGCAAGACTTCTGACAAGCCCACGACTATCAAGCTCGACTACGCCTATTACAACCCTGTGAGCCTGGTACTGAAAGACAAGGAGTTTCTAGAGCAGGATGTCGCTAGCGATGGCATCTCAGTCGAATGGACCCAGAGTTTAGGCAGTAACAAAGCTCTGGAATTGCTTAATAGCAAGAGCGTGGACTTCGGGTCGACAGCTGGTGCCGCAGCTCTGATCGGAAAAGCCAACGGCAATCCGATTAAAGCTATTTATGTTTACTCTCGTCCTGAATGGACCGCTTTGGTCGTTCGTAAAGACTCTCCGATTACGAGAGTTGAAGATCTCAAGGGGAAAAAAGTAGCCGTGACGCGCGGAACCGATCCCCACATATTTCTGTTGCGCGCACTCCGCGAGGCGGGACTAACTGAAAAAGACATCGAGATGGTGGTGCTCCAGCATGCTGACGGCAGGATCGCACTTGAAAAAGGAGACGTTGACGCCTGGGCGGGATTGGACCCCATGATGGCGCAGACCGAGATTCAGAGTGGCTCGCTGCTCTTCTATCGGAATGTGAATTTCAACAGTTACGGCGTACTCAATGTACGAGAAGAGTTCGCCAAACAATATCCCGCCTATGTCGAGCGCGTGCTGGCGGCCTATGAGAAAGCACGCCTCTGGGCCATTCAGAACCCCGACGAATTTCGCAAACAGTTTGCCGCCGCCACTAAGCTCGACGATTCTGTCATCACGAAAGTTCTGCAACGCACAGATCTCACCAATTCGACCATCGGAGACAGGCAGCGAGAAGTGATTGCCGGCGCCGGTGACGTGCTCAAACAGAACAATGTGATTAACAGCTCTACAGATGTGAACGCCACCGTGAACAATCTGATCGATCCTCAATATAGACAAGCCGTTTTGAACAAAAGCCTGGCGCAGAAATGAGCACTGCGGAACAGAATCGAAGGCATGTGTGGAAGGGCGCCACCGAGGCAATAACGGCAGAGGCGCCGGAGAATCCCGGACGAATCCACGTTTATAGACAACTAGATGACCGTCTTCTAGGCTGGATCATTCCCGTGAGCGTGCTGCTCGTTTGGGAAATCCTTGCCCGCACGGAAACGCTCCCTCCCAACTGGCTGCCTGCGCCAAGCGCGGTCGGCAAAACAATCTACCAGTTGGCAGTTTCGGGAGAGCTATTGAAACACGCGGTAATAACCTTGTCCCGCGTAGCCGCCGGATTCCTGCTCGGAGCAAGCGCAGGCACGATCTTCGGTGGTCTCACGGGGTATTTGCCAGGTGCTCGCAAGCTGATCGATCCTTCGTTGCAGGCGTTACGCAGTGTCCCTTCGATCGCATGGGTTCCACTTTTCTTGTTATGGCTCGGCATTCAGGAGACCTCGAAGATTGCTCTGATCTCAGTAGGCGCGTTCTTTCCTGTGTATCTGAATCTCTCAGTCGCCATGTGGCACGTCGATCCCAAGTTGCTTGAAGTTGGCAAGTTGTACCGGCTGAGCAGTTTCCAGATGGTTCGCAGACTCATTCTGCCCGCCGTATTGCCGGAGTATATCGTCGGACTTCGCAGCGGATTGGGCCTGGCGTGGATGTTTGTCGTTGCCGCCGAACTCCTGGGTGCGAGTCGTGGAATCGGATACCTCATGGTGGATGGCGAAATGACTGGCCGCGCCGCCGTCATCCTGGCCAGCGTGATTCTTTTCGCCGTCTTCGGCAAGGTTAGCGACTGGATGATGAACGCGGCCGGCCGCAGGCTTCTCGGTCACAGAGCTCGCTGATGTACACCCGGCTCACCGATTCATTTCGACGGACCCGGTGTGAGCCATTCAAAAACTTGTCATCAATCATGGTCAAGGATGGATTCGATCGACGCGGCACGGTCAAGATTGAAATCGTGCAAAAGGCCTTTTCAGGTTCCAAAGGCACTCTTCTGGCATTGAAAGATATTCTGTTGACCATCGATCCCGGAGAATTCGTTTGTATCGTCGGCGGCAGCGGGTGTGGGAAGACGACCTTGTTAAGAATTATCGCCGGCCTGGAAACTGAGTATGAAGGCTCAGTTTTTCTCGACGGCAAGAAACTCACCGGGACCGGCCTGGATCGCGGCGTGGTTTTCCAGGAACATCGCCTGCTTTCGTGGCTCACGGTGCATGATAACGTCGGTTTTGGACTAGCTGGTCTACCGGCCCAGGAACTCAGCAGGGAAGACCGCTGCCGCGACATCCGACACTACATAGGCCTGGTCGGCCTCGATAAGTTTGAATACGAATATCCTCATCAGCTTTCCGGTGGTATGTCTCAGAGAGTGGCTATTGCCCGAGCACTGGTGGGACATCCCGAAGTCTTATTGTTGGACGAACCGTTCGCATCCCTGGACGCGCTGACTCGAATCCGCATGCAACAGGAGATTCTTCGTATTTGGGAGGCTGAGCGAACTACGGTCGTTCTGGTTACGCATGACATCGAGGAAGCAGTCTATCTCGCGGATCGGGTGGTCATCCTATCTCCGCAACCGGGTACCGTTGGTAATATCTTGCCTGTCCGTTTGCCACGGCCCCGCGACCGCACGGACCGAGAGTTTGTTCGAGTGCGGCGATCGGTTCATGACGAATTATTCGCGCCGGGCGGAATGACCCAACTTGTGGCAGACAATTTCTAACGGGCGCGAGTATCAACCGGATCGATAGTGGCGCTCAATTTTCGACCGTTGGGCAACTCGCCGGATTGGATCAGCTTGGCGCGAAGAATGTTGCGGCTGATGCCGAGCAACCGCGCCGTCTGAACCTGGTTGCGATGACAGAATTCGTACGCGGTCCTCGTGATCGCCATTTCTATCTCGGCGTAGAGGTTGGGATGGCCATCTTCAAAAAGCGCGTGGAGCGCGTCATGCAAGGCTTCGAAGGGCGGGGCTGGCACACTCGTTTGTACTCGGAGCCCGAGAGGAGAAAGCCTCAGATCCTCCGGACGGACTACATTTTCCCGGCAAACCAGCAAGGCGTGATGAATGACATTTTCCAGTTCTCGCGTATTGCCCGGCCAGGGATGTCCGCTAACCAGCACCTCGATTGCGTCGGCGCTCAATGCGGGATCAACCAGGCCCAACCGCTCCCCATAAATCCCGAGAAAGAACTTCGCGAGGGGCAGAATGTCACCGGGCCGCTCGCGCAATGGAGGAAGATGCAGCGTGGCTACCTGGAGCCGGTAATAAAGATCCTCGCGAAAACGTCCCGCGGCAACCGCATCCTCCAGATTCACGTTGGTCGCAGCTACCACGCGAACGTCGATCGCCACCGGACTACGCGATCCCAGCCGAACCACTTGCCGTTCCTGCAGTACTCGGAGCAACTTTACCTGCATGGCAAATGGCAAATCTCCGATTTCGTCCAAAAATAACGTACCGCCGCGAGCCGCTTCAAACCATCCCGCACGGGCTACGGTCGCGCCGGTGAATGAGCCACGCTCATGGCCGAATAGCTCACTCTCCACCAGGCTCTCAGAAAAAGCTCCGCAATTCACCGCTACAAAAGGACCGTCAGCCCGTGGGCTCAGCTTATGCACGTGCCTGGCAATGAGCTCCTTGCCAGTCCCCGTTTCCCCTGTGACCAGCACGTTGGCAGTGCTTGGTGCGATCAAGTGAATTCTTTCCAGCAAAGCTTTGGATTTGACGTCCGCAAATACCAGGGCAGACGCCCTAGGACCAAATGGCCTGACGGGGGGGCTGGGGAAACTTAGAAGAGCTTTGGTGACCGGGGCAAGAGACATTTCTTAAACTCTACCATTACAATAGACATGATAGGCTACGCTGAGCGGCCGTGTCAAGCGAATCGTTTAACGCGTGAATCGTTAAATGTGCGGCTTGGTGCCTATAACCGCCGCACCGGAATACCGCCCAGGAGGCCATGGCAATACGTCCCGCTCATTCGAGGTCCAGTATCGCTCCACGACCATCGTCTGCAAGGGTGAGAACCAGCCTTCCGCCCGATGAATTTAAGAATGAATCCAAGCCTGTGCCCATCGCCGCGCCGTTCACCCGGGCAACGCGTTTTTTCGGCGTCCAGCCATAAATTTCAATCCGAATCTCGTGCCACCATGCTGGATAAGAACCTTTGTGCTCTCCTAACTTGACCTGCAGGCGATCTGGATCCACCTGGCAGTCGAAATCCATGCGCAACCAACGGCCGTTTGTGTATGCGTATGTTTTTCCGTCGTCTTCGTAGAGGTGTCCAGCGCATGAACTTCCCGCGTAAACGCGCAGGGTGAGCGGACCTTGAGGCACTTCGTTGGTGCTTTGGACAAGAGGCGCGATGGGCAGAATGGCTCCGCCGCGCACGAATACAGGGAGAGTGGCCAGTTGGGGATGTATCCAGGAGGTGAGCGGCACCAGGTCGGTGGGACTTTGCGGAGCATTAGGATCGGGGTCAGGCGGGGGCGCTGGTTTGAGCAAGAGCTCTCCCGTCCAGTAGTCGTACCATTCGGGCGATGGAAATTCGACTACGTAGTTGTCGAGTTTGTCGGGATAGGGAGGGGCTGCCACCAGAATGTCAGGGCCCAGAAGAAACTCTCCAGCTGTTTGCGGATCGACGTCGATGGGATGACCATCCCTCGCGCCTTCGGGAAATTCGAGAAACAGAGGACGCTCGATCGGGAGGCCGGTGCGAGATGATTCTTCCGCCAACGTGTACAGATAGGGCATCAGCCGATAGCGTTCTTCGATAAACCGGCGTCGGATGGATTCAACCTCCGGACCGCCGACCCACGGTTCCTGATCGCCGGTCCATTTTTCGGTATGATCCCGATCGATGGGCTGGAAGGCCGCAATCTCGAACCACTTTGTAAGAAGATCCTGCTGCGGTGTTCCGGCAAATCCTCCTACATCCGCGCCACTGAACGCAAAACCGCTCAGGCCGAGGTTTTTCAGCATCGGCGTCGTCAAGCGGAGATGATTCCAGGTACTGCTGTTGTCCCCGGTCCAGGTGACGGCATATCGCTGACCTCCGGCGTATGTCGCACGCGTAAGCACGAAAGGACGCGTGTTGGGATTCAGACGTCTCAATCCATAGAAGGTGGCACGTGAATTCTCCATTCCGTAGACGTTGTGTATCTCGGAATGCGGCGCCGTACGTTTGATGAATCCGGGCTCATCGATGCGGTGAATCACATCTTCGGGCATAGTGTTCGTAGCAGAGTCGAAGATAGACGGTTCATTCATGTCATTCCAGAAACCGGCGACGCCCGCATTGTAGAAGTCTCGATACAGATTGCCCCACCACTCTCTGGTTTGCACGCGGGTGAAGTCGGGGAAAACGCATTGGCCCGGCCAAACCGCGCCTGAATAATTGCTGCCGTCGGGATTCTTGACGAACTCGTCTCCGGCGATCCCGCTGTCGTACGGTAAGTAGCCATGGCCGGGATAATTGGCGACATGCAAATCGGTGATGGCTACTGTATGAAAGTTCTTGGCGGCGAGTTCGGAGATCATCCCAGAGAAGTCGGGGAAACGTTCGCGATCGATAGTAAAAGGGCGATTATGTTGCTGGAACTCGATATCCAGATATATGGCGTCGGCTGGAATATGATCGGCGCGCAGGCGATCCGCGATTTCCAGCACCCGTGATTGTGGCGTATAGCTATAGCGGGATTGTTGATAGCCAAGGCTCCAGCGAGGAGGCAGTGGAGTGGTTCCAGTGAGCCATGCGTATGTCTCAATGACTTGTTTCGGCGTCGGTCCATAGAAAACGTAGTAATCCAACGGACCATTCACCGACCCGAACGAATAAATATTCGGCGATTGTTTGCCGAAGTCAAAATTGCTGCGCCAGGTATTGTCGAGAAATACTCCCAGAGCGTGGCCGGCTTTGAAAGCAATGAAATAAGGAATGCTCTTATAGATCGGATCCGTGGATTCCTGAAATCCGTAAGCATCGGTGTTCCACAAAGTAAAAGCCTGATCGCGCCGGTCTAGTGGGCCAGTTTTGTCTCCCAGTCCAAAATAATGCTCATCGGCTGGCATTGTCTTATAGACGCGGAAGGAATCGCCGTAGAACTCGATGGGATGCGCGTCCTGCAAAAGGACGTTTCCATCATGGTCAAAAATGGTCAGCGCGAAAGTTTGCCGATTGATCAAGACGCGAAGTTTATGTGTCGTAAAACCGACCGAATTCGCGGTCGCGACGGCCTCCACCGCGACTCGCGACTGGCGTGGCTTTTGCAGTACCGCCCAGGAGGCGTCTTCCGGCAACTCGCCGGAGCGCGACACTCGAATGCGCACCGCGTCGTCACGCAAGGCGATAATCTGCATTCGCGCTTCGTCATCCCGCAGATCGATTCCGTTGGGCAGCGCCGTGAACGAAGTAAGGTGATTCAGCGCCACTATCAGGGCTGTCTGAGCAGAAAGCAGATTAGGTCCCGTGAAAAACAAAAAGCAAAGTGCAACTGAAAGCACCAACCGGTATGAGAATGCCGAGCGGCCGTAGTTTATGGATGTCATCGTCGTCTTGACTCGCTCTGGTTAGGAGCTGAAAACGGCGTTCGTACTGACCCGGGGGAGGGCCTCTTACGCCAGTCGGAGCACGCCCCATGCCGTCCGAGGTTGTCAGGGACACATGCAGCACGCAGTGCCGTTAGAATGTAAACTTGGCCGATACCTCCAGCAGGCGGCGGCCAAGTTTTTGAGGTGCGAAACCGAATCCAGAAGAGGGCGAATAGGCCGCGCTAGCCACGCTCGTGCCGTTCAACGACAAGTTTGTCTGCTGAGCGTATCCCGTGCCGAAGCTATTCAGTCCATGGTTGAGGAAATTGAAGGCGGCGATGCGGAAGTGCAGATTCCGCTCACCACCAAGTCCAAAGCCTTTGTCTGCGGTCAGATCTGAGTTCCAGTACACCGGGGCCTGAGCATAAGGAAAGATGTATTGGCCATTCGTGCCGATGGGCGCTAGTCCAAAGCAGGCTCCGTTGATGTACTGGTGAGAGGCAAGGCCGACGGAGGGGTTGCAGTTGAGCACTGGCTGCAGGCTAACGTCAGGCGTGCCCAGAAATACCTGACTATTCACAGGCAACGTCCCGGTCGGTGTCGTGATGAAGCCGCTGAGATTAAAGTTCGGGCTGGCGCTGATACCGGTTTGCATATTGCCGCCACTCTGAATGCTGGTGATGCCCGAAATCATCCAGTTATTTACAAAGGCACCGAGCACGTGCTCATTCACATATTTACCCAGCGAGTACGAGTAAGTGGCGTTGAAGATGTGGGTGTGGTCGAAATTCATCGGCCCGTAATTGCTCCGAATGTTGAAGGGATCAAGAGCGCCGGTCCAGTTAAAGTTCGCGGCTGAACCGAGAATTCCGAGCGCCTTCGACCACGTGTAATTGAAGCCATAGTTCAAGCGGCCGCTGGTCTTTTGCCACACTGCCTGCAGCGCGTTGTAATTGGCGTATGTGTTGTGCCGCGGCACGATGATCGAACTGTATTCCGGATAAGGCCGGAACAGTTGGACCTCCGAAGCATTCAAAGCTGCCACTTCCAACGGAGTGCAGTATGTAGCTGCGCACGGCACCCCGGCCGGATGGGGTGTGTTATACAGCGTCCCAACCGGAATCGCGTTGATGTTGTTGAGCACGACGGCCTGAGTTGATCCATTGTTCATCAGCGAATTGCTGTTATTGCCGGCATAAGTCAGCTGAAAGACGGAGTTCTTTGCCGTTCTTTGTGCCAGGCTCACACTGTAGCTATTGGTGACCGGTTCCTTGTCATCGCCCGGATACAGCCCAAAGGCGCTCGTACTAAGAGGACCGGCGCCAACCGGAAAGTGAAGGCTGTCGATGCCGCCCAAGGTCACGGCTCCAAAGCCGAAAAGGTTTGGTTCGCGCAGTCCTTCTGAATTGGCAAAAGCGTTGGTTACATCGACGATCGAGTCGTGTTCGCGGTAGGAGCCATAGCCGCCGCGAAGCACAGTCTGGCCATTGCCGCGGATGTCCCAAGCGACACCGATGCGGGGTTCATAGAAGAGCGGCGTGGAACCGGTTCCCGAATTCGGTACCGAATGATTCAGCGCGTGCCAGGTAAAACCAGGAAGAGGATTGGTGGGCGAGACCGGATCTCCGATCGTCGCCAGGTCCAACACCGCCGCGCCGAGATTGTGCGCATCCTGCCATGCTCCGAGATGCTCGAGGCGCAAGCCAATGGTCGCAACCAGATTTTTTCTTACATGCCAGCTATCTTCTCCGTAGAAGCCCACATTCCAGAAATAAAGATTCGTCCGCGGAAGGATATTCTGCTGATCGAAGCTCTGCAGTTCGCCCTCCATGAAATTCGCCAGGTAGTTCCCGCTGGTGAAGAATTGCGGTCCGAAAGCGGGACTGCCATCGGGATTCAGGCCGGCATAAGTGTTGAATGGCGACCCGGCAGGCGGAAAGTAATACAGCCGGACATTGCCGTTGGTTGTTCCATTCGTGATTGTTTGATTATTCGTAACCCTTTGCAGGAAGACGCCGCCCTTAACGATGTGTTTTCCCCATACCTTCGTTACGTTGTCGCCCACACTCGGCTGGAATTTCTTTAAAGAGGGCGAGCCGTACGAAAAATCGGGTTGAATCGCTAAAGGAAGCCCGTCAAAGCCGTAGTCCATGAACATCGGAAAATCTTTGCTGTTGTTGTCGTAGGTTCCGTTATAGGGATAATTGATTGCCGCTTTGGTCAATGCTGACGGCGTTTTTGCGTCGAACGCTTGCGTAAAATAGACGAGCGTGGCGAACACTTCGTTGGTGAAGGTGGGAGAGATAATTCTGGCATAGTTTGCCGCCGCGGTGTGGACGTGGATATCGTTTAACACACCACCACCGGGCGTATTTACCGATCCCATAACAGCACCGGGCGAATAGTAAGGAACCTGAGGTTGGCCCTGCTTCTCTTTTTCGTAGGTATAGCGACCGAAAATATGGTTGTTATCGTTAATCGCGTAGTCAACGCGGCCCGTAGTCTGAAAGATGTCGTTATTGACCAGGTTTTCCGTGGTGTAGTTATAGCCATCCGTGCCCGTCGGCTTGTTTGGCAGCGGTAAAACGTGGTTGATCAGCGCCATTGCTCCGGGGTCCAGATATTGGGACGGAATCTGCCCGTTGACGAGAGGCGTGCCGTCGGATGCAAAGGTAGGGGCGTTCGTCAGGTTGCCATAGGCTCCCCCTTGATAGTTAGGGCCAAGGTAATTCATCAATTCCGCTGAACTGAAATCACCCGTGCGCATGTTTTGAGTGGGCACCAGCGCGTGAATAATAGCGCTACCCGCGCTGCCGTAAGCATAGACATCCCGTTGAGCGTCATACTCGGCGGCGCCGAAGAAGGTTAGTTTTCGTAGATGAGGAACTGGTCCACCGAAGGTCACGCCGGGATAGATATAACGATCTCCCGGACGAGCGATGCCATTAAAGTTCGCCAGCCAGTCGTTCGAGTTGAGTTGGGGCGCTCTCGCGAAGGCATACAGCGATCCGTGATATTGCGCTCCGCCTGACTTAGTCACGCCGGTGATAACGACCGGACCATTCGACTGGTCGGCCCCGAAGTTCGAAGTCTGAACATGCACCTCCGAAACCATTGAGTCATTAATGTTCTGAAGGTTTGCCCCGAAATTGCCAGCGTCGGTGAGATTAGCGCCATCGAGTTTCAGAGTGATTCCGGCGATGGGAGCGCCGTTCGAGGCGTACGGTGTCTCCTGGCCAATCTGGATATCGGAGAAGTCTGGTGCCGTATTCGTCGGACCCAGATTGCGAATCGCAAATCCGGGCAAAGTTCTTTGCAGCTCTGTGGCGTCGCGGCCGACGATCGAAAGCTGTTCAAGGTTGCGCGCAGTAATAGTGGCGCTCAATTGCCCACTATCGAGCTGGATGCCTGCAACCTCAGCCTCCACGGTAACGGCCTGCGCTTGCGCGCCCACGTTCAGACGGACATCTGCGATGACCCGGCTATCGCCCGGATCAAGATGGATGGCGGTCTGCGTGTAACTGGAGAACCCGGTCTTATCGACCTTGAGGTTGTAGTCCCCGCTAGGAAGAGCAGCGAAAGAGAACGCCCCCGCCCCGTTCGACTTCACGGTTCTGATTGTCCCGCTGACCACACTTTCGAGAGTTACGATGGCGTCGGGAATCGCCGCCCCGGTCTGGTCGAGTGCGACGCCATTTAAAGACGCACTGCCGACCTGTGCCACTGCGGTTCCGGTCGTCAACAAAAGCGACAATAAAGACAGCGACGTTAAAAGTAAGAGGCTGGCAACGGATACCTTGGGGGATGAACCTAGGGGCGGGGCGGAATTCTCGATACTGGTGGTCACTTGAGCCTCCACGTTGAGTCTCGTTACGGCAGCCGCATGGTTGATTTTGACTGCTGTGGTTCCTGAAGTTCCTTGCCGCCAGGGCAGGGAATCACCGGGGAATTAGTAACGAGCAGCCTTATAGATTCTTGCCAGCATGAAGATAAGGTCTTTGCGGTAAGCGGATCATTCTTATCATGTAAAGTCTGTTGCACAACCCTCGATCTATCAATATGTTGATCGCTGTTTTAGTACAGAATCGTTATTTCCTATCGTTATATAAACTCGGTATAATCTCGGCGGGGATCCGCGAGAATTACCATGCAGGTAGATGTGCCTTCGGCGGCCAACCCCGCCGATTTTACCGAAGTCGAGAAGATCGCAATCGAAGAACAAGTCGAGCGGCTGTTGAGCAACCCTCACTTCAGCCATAGCCGCCGCTTCCCTATGTTCCTCAGGTTTGTGGTCCGGAACACTCTGGCAGGCCATGCCGATTCGGTAAAGGAACGGACGCTGGGGATTGAGATTTTTGGACGCAACGCCGACTATGACACCGCGTCCGATCCAATCGTACGAGTTACTGCAGCCGAGATTCGGAAGCGGATCGCACAGTATTACCAGGAACCGGGGCACGATCTCGAGATTCGACTGTCCCTTCCCGCTGGGTCCTACGTTCCCCAATTTCATTGGCCAGCGGCGCAACAGTCCATGGCGCGACCCACGCCCGTTGCCGCAGCAGGAGAAAACCAGTCGCCCAGGGACATTCCGCTTGAGGCAGAACCGATTGCTGCCACGCTCCCGCATCAGCGTAGGGTCAAAGTATGGTTGACTATTTTAGCCGCGCTTCTGCTGCTCTGCGCCGGTGCCGCAGGCGGTTTGTGGTTGCGGTCGTTTCAGCACTCCGCGTTCGATTTGTTTTGGGACCCGATTCTCAATTCCAGCGATCCCGTGCTCTTCTGCATTGCGGATCAGAACCAGTACACGGCGATTGCTCTGCGCGATGCATCGGATCCTATTCATCAGACCATACTGAAAGACAACCTGAGTGCCGTTGTGATGGATGATTTAACCGCAGTGGTCAAGATTGCGGGCGTTTTGCAGGCGCACGGAACAAAATATAGCCTCAAAGGCGAAGGTACGACTACCTTAAGCGATCTGCGCAACGGACCAAGCGTTTTCGTCGGCGCCTTTGATAACGCCTGGACGCTTCGCCTCACCAAACCGCTTCGCTTCCACTTTGCGAACAGCCCCGATATGAAAAGGTTCTGGATTGCCGACAGCACGAATCCGAATCTTGCCGATTGGCTCATTGATCGGGAACAGCAACAGGCAACCAACAACTACCGCGACTATGCTATCGTGGCGCGCTTTATCGATGGCAACACGGGTAAAATCGCGATCATTGCGGCAGGAGTGGGCCGCGGCGGGACGATCGCCGCTGGGGAATTCCTGACCGACCAAACACGCCTGGCGCAACTGATGAATGCGGATCGCGCATCGGCCGGTAAGAAAAATATGGAGTTCGTCCTGAGCACCGAGATCATTGACGGACAACCCGGTACCCCAAAAATGGAAGCTATGTATTCGTGGTAACAGCGATTTAGACGGGAGTACAAGGCGTTTATCGCGAGATTTCCATCTTCGGCGATTGGAACGCATCGGGAAACGTAAACGTGACTCGCGCTCCCACGCGAACATTGCCGACGAGAGCGGGACGGAAGCACGCAATGCACGTGCCTGCTGCGTGACGCACACTGGGATAGACGATACCCGCAGAGCCTGCATCGAGCAGACGGCGGCCAAGTTGCTGGGGAGCGCGATAGCTGCCGGGGTCGAGATATTTCTTGTAAGCTGCCGTCTCTTTCGTAGTCGCGCCGCGCAGGTCGTGAAACTCGGCGCGAAAGTCCGCCAAATATTCGCGATAGACGACTGTCTCTTCTTCCTGCCAGTTCACCTCGCGTAATCCTTCTCCATAATGGAAGGCGACTTCCGCCTGAGCCGTCTTGAGCGAAAATCCGGCATACCAGACGCCGCGATCCGGTCCGCTGAAGCGGCTGCCTTCTGGGCGCGCGTGCGTAAACGCGGCATTGACAATGTGATATTGGGGCACCCCGAAAACCAGTTCATGCACTGTAATTCCCGGCAGCAGATTGGCCTCGCCGGCCAGACGTGCGTTGGTGGCGTTGTCGAGTTCGAAGAGGTGTTCCATTTGTGCCGGCGGAAGGTCCAGTCGCGACAATACACTCTCGCCCTGTTCATAAAACTTGTTAGGAATCAGCCGGTGCGTATTATCTTGCGAAATGGGAGAGGTTTTAGGCTGCATGGCTTGCACTCAGTTCTTGGAATGATTATTGGGGACTACTGACCCGAAGCGCTAGAGGCCACCACGTCGAGCGTCAAGTAGTTGGCGAACCCGCATCATCGAAGGAACTCCGCCCTTCAACATGTATGCGAGCGGTGCGCGACCCGCGAAAATCGGATTCGAATTCGGCAATTGCACCCAGGCATCCGCGAGTTTGGTCGAATAAAGAATATTGAGGGCCTTAAAGATGCCGACCAGAAGCGATATGCGCGTGAGCTTATCCTGGTCCAAAGTCTTCAGGTCGGATCCCTTTGAGTCCGAAGTCCTCGCGGCTCCGCGCTTGAGTTGATAAAAGGAGCCGTTTGAGATGCCGCCAAGCAGTCCTCGGGTGTCTTCGTCGCGCAGTTTCCAGTGAGATGTCAAACGGAAAAAGGCGCGAACCGCCACCGGACTTAACTTCTCTTGCACCGCGCGGCTGGAGAGGTCTGCGGGCTGATCCCATGCTACGCCATGGATGTTGATTGCGGTCGAAGCGCCAAGCGCCATGTCTCCAAACATGCACATATTATTGTACATATATGGAGAATCGTCAATATGCAGATTGTGCTCCCGCTGGTGCGACGATGAAGAAAACAGTGGCGATCGATATTCGCCCCGAACGGTCAACCGCTTCATTACAGGTAGTGGTGACGATTAAGTCAGTTTTGAAAGGGGCACGGCTTCAGCCCTGCCGCAAGCTTATTTGCACTGCGGCCCTGTGGGCCACGGGTCAAGCTTGAATCGAGGGAAAGCGAACCACCAGAACGCTAGAGTTGGGCACGGACGGGAAGGGCACGAGTTCCACTCGTGCCATCAGCGCCACCAATAACCGCAGCTTTTAGCCGCTGCGGGACGCCAATTGTCAAACCGCATCACCACCCAGTAGAGAATAAAATCGTTAGTAAGTACAAACTGCTAGTGGCAGAAGCGCTGGATGCTGGGTGGGGGCGGAGTCGGGAACTCATCGAACTCACCCTCCCAGCCGGAGCATCCGCGAGCGCTGATGGCGCGAATCGCAACTTGCTCCATATCTCGAGCTTTAGCTTTTGCCTGCGAGATCTGATCTCTGGTGAGATAGCCACCTCTGTCGAGTTCGTTGAGATCGGATCCGGCGACCGAGAAGCCGGCGTCGATGGCGATCGTGAACCACACATAGGCGTTAGTGCGGTCTTGCGGAATACCACGCCCGTCTTTCAGCGTTCGAGCGTAGAAATATTGTGCCTGGGGCAACCCCTGATCCGCGGCGATTTTATAAAGCGCCGGAGCCTTGGTGTAATCCTGCTCCGCCATGAGCCGGCCCAGAAAATAAGCGCCATAAGCATTGTTCCGATCGGCGGAGATCTTCAGCCATTTCTTGGCCGCTTCAGGGTCGCGTGGAATGGCGCCGCCGGAAAGGTAGAGTCGCCCAGCAAGCCAAGCTGCGAGCGGATCGCCCTGTTGAGCGGCTTTGCGATAAAGGTCCAAAGCTTGCCCGGGGTCGGGCGCCAGAAAGACACCGGTGTCGTAGTAATAGGCCAGTGCGATTTGCGCTGGTCCATAGCCGAGACCGGCGGAGCGCCGAAAATATTCGATCCCCTGCGAGTCATTGCGGGAGGGCCCAATGCCTGTGATGGCGTCCATGCCGCGCTCGTAAAGAGCATCGGGTGAAGTGCTTTGTGCCATGCACAGCGCGCTGAAAAGCACGATAAAGAAAGAGAAACTGATCCGACGCATGAATGGATTTCCCTAAACGAGTGTCCCAACCAGTATAGGAAAGCCACCTTTCCAGTGTAGAGTTACGAAGGTTCTACCGATTTACAACAAAGGGCGCAACACGAAGGTAGGAGAAGGAAAAAGTGGCCATCCCGGAAACGGCCGATGCTGTGCAACGAGCGGCATTCTATGCGGTCATCGTGTGCTGGTGGCTGTTTGGTCTCACATTCTGGCTGAGAAAACGTCCGGCGAAGGTGCGCGAGGCGAAACGCGACTGGACCTCGCTCATTGGCTTACTACTCCAGGCATTCGCCTACTTTTTAGTGTGGTTTCGCCCATTGCAGCGGAAGATGTTCCTGCCGCCGAGTTTAGGATCGAAAACGACGGAGTGGGTGTTAGCCGCGCTGGCTGTAATCCTCGCTGCCGGTTCGGTGTGGCTGGTGAATTCCGCTGCCCGACATTTGGGGAAGCAATGGGCCTTGGCGGCGCGTCTGGTCGAGGGACATGAACTGATTCAGGACGGTCCTTATAGCCTGGTAAGGAATCCCATTTATACGGGGATGTTCGGGATGTTGCTGGCCACCGGTTTGGTCGAGGGGCGATGGATTACTCTAGCCATCGCCATCGTGGTTTTTGTGGTTGGAACCTATATCCGCATTCAAAGTGAAGAGCGGATACTGCGCGAAGCCTTTGGCGCGGAGTTCGATGCTTACGCGCGCGCTGTCCCGGCCTTGATTCCCGGAATCTACTGACCTGAAAACGTACTCGTGAAATTGATCCGAAAAACAGCGATAGTAAGAATTTGATGAATCCCTCAATACATGTATATACATCTAATATCGCATGAACGAAACGCTCCTACCGGTGCTGCCATGTATGTGCGCCGGCCTTCGCCGGGCTTCGCGGGCTCTCACGCAATTCTATGAAGAAGAACTGCGTCCGGTTGGGCTGCGGGCGACGCAGTTCACGATCCTGCAGACGCTGTCCCTCGCTGGAGAAGTGACTCAGCAAGAGCTCGGTCGAATGCTGGCGATAGACAGCACAACCCTCACCCGAACACTAGGCATCATGAACCGGCACGGGTGGATCGGCCAGCGGCGAGGCGTAGATCGGCGCGAGCGCTGGTTGCGGTTATCAAAAGCCGGTGAAGCTCAACTCAGGCGGGCGCTTCCGCTGTGGGAGAAGGTGCAGGCACGGCTACGCCTGCACCTCGGCCCAGGGGAATGGGAGGCACTCAAGAAATTAACCGACAGCGTGACCCTTGCTGTCACAGAACTAGGAGACCGATCATGAGGAATACAGGATATGCGAAATTGACTGCCGGGCTGATCGCGATGTGGTTTACATTTTCGCTGTCTGCATCCGCTCTACATTTGTTCAACACCGCCCCGAACCGCCCGCCACTTCCGCTCTTGCTGGCAGTCCTGGTTCCGCTGAGTATTTTTTTCTTGTGGTATCGCAGTTCCCAATCCTTTCGGGAGTTCATTCTTTCGCTAAGCCCGCAAACTCTCACCATTGTTCAGTCCTGGAGAATTGCCGGATACGTATTTCTCGCTCTGTACACATATGGCATTCTGCCTGGATTTCTGGCGCTACCCGCTGGCTGGGGGGATATATTCATTGGCGCGACATCAATTGGGGTCGCAGCGAAACTGGCAAATCCGAACCACCGCAAGAGTTTCATAATCTGGCAGGTGCTCGGGATTACAGACCTGTTTGTGGCCATCAGTGCCGGAGCCGTGGCTCGATTCGTAGCTCCGGAGCGCTTTACCGATGTGCACGGAGTCACAACCGCACCTATGACTGTGCTGCCGCTAAGCCTGATCCCGACCTTCGCCGTGCCTCTCTTCCTGATTCTTCACATCATTTGTATCGTGCAGGCCAGGCGTTGGTCCGAGCAAATACGTGGCGGCATCAGGACGCGCGCCGCTTCGCTGGCCGCCTAGCCTACGCGTAGCGTTCGCGTATGAAATCGCTGATGGCTGCATAAGCCGCCGTCAGCGTTTTTTCGTCAGGAAGAAAAACGATGCGGAAATGCTTTGTTCCGGGGCGCTGTCCAAAGCCGGAGCCGTGCACGACGGTCACATGCTTCTGGCGAATCAGTTCGGTGACAAAAACGTCGTCGCCTTCCGGAATGTCGATGCTGGGGTAGGCGTAAAAGGCCCCGCGTGGCGCCACACAGCTTAGGCGAGGAGTTTCCTCACACCACCTCATGGTTAGATCGCGGCGGCTGCGAAGTTTGTGTTTGACTGCGATCAAGTGATCCTGCGGGCCTTCAAGCGCCGCCTTAATGGCATATTGCTCGGGATGATTCGCGCACAGACGCGCCCGCAGTAACTTGTTCACCCCTTCTAGGTAGGGCTTGATCACCGAAGCTTCGCCACTGGCGATGCCCCATCCAATGCGCCATCCGGGAGCGAGGTAGTTTTTTGAGAGGCCTCCGAATGTAATGACGGGGACATCGGGCGCGACCTCGGCCATCGCGACGTGAGGTTCGTCATCGACGATTAGTTTGTCGTAAATTTCGTCCGCAAAAATGATCAGGTTATGGCGGCGCGCCAGTTCCGCGATCTCCTCGAGCATCTTGCGGGTGCATACAGAACCGGTGGGGTTATTGGGATTGATAAGCACGATGCCGCGAGTTCGCGGAGTGATCTTGCGCTTGACGTCGTCGAGATCGGGCTGCCATCCGTCTTCTTCGTTGAGGTAATAGGCGTTCAATCCAATTTCAATTCTCGTCAAAACTGCCGAGTAGAGGGGATAGTCCGGGCAAGGGGTCAGCAGATTGTCGCCAGCATTGAGCAGCGCGGTCAGGCAGATATCGACCGTTTCGCTGACTCCCGAAGTGACGAACACATCCTGAATATTGCCGATGCCTTTGCGCTCGGCTTCTCCGCGAATTGCATCGATTGCTTGCGGGATGCCGGAAGAGGGGGAATATCCGTTCTTGCCGTCGCGCATCGCCTTATAGACAGCTTCGATCATGTGCGGCGGAGTCTGAAAATCGAAGTTCAACGGATCGCCGATGTTGAGCGGAAGAATTTTATGCCCTTGGCGAGCGACTTCGTCGGCGATGCACGCCAAGTCGCGAATCGCATAACGGACATTTTCCAGACGGGCGGCGGGTGCAATTTCGCGGCCTTGCGACACGGGCATGGTAGCGCTCGCTTTCCGCCTAGATTGTAGCAAGACCCGGGAAAACCATCGGGGGAGTGATCGGAAGAATGACCGCGGGAACGACGCTGAGAACACGCCTGACCAACCCTCGCAACCGAAAATTCATAGAAAATGTGCGGAATCTGGTTGCACCTGCTATTAGGGAGAGTGAGGGCTGAAGTCGAAAGCTACGACTTCAGTGGTAGCGGACAGCGCGGCTGCGTACTTCCAAGTCCTGACGGCCTTAGAGGCGCTCTCGACGAGAATTGGATTGCCTCCGCCAACCGTAACGCTGGCAACGCTTCCATTCGCCAGGACTCTCACCCGTAAACGCACCACCCCACCGATGCCCCTCCCCCTCAACATGGCGGCATATTCGGGGCTTTCCGCATGAATGATTTTGCGGGCCGAATGCTCTGTCGATTGAGCGTGTGCCGTGACGAACGGCAGAAAACAAAGCCGAAATAAAGGCGCGGCGAGTAACGCGCATAGCAAGCATCGAGAGAATAATGACGGGTATACCAACCAAGGGAATCGACTCCGTCGACTGTCGCCGTTGCAGCCGTCGTGATTGCAGCCGTCGGCCGCGGAGCACGATTCGGCGCGAGGTTCGCAAATCAAGCTGCACCCGCTGGCAGGTCTAAAGACACTCTAGCCCTGAACCGCTACGGTAGGAGCTCAGGGCGCGGGCAACAAGATCACAAATGGAGGCGTCCAAGAAATTCAAAGACGCCTGTGGAACAAAAGAAGCGAATGCTACCTTCCCTACGACCCTCAGTCGCAGAAGATCGCTTTACTCGCCGCGATCAATCTGCGCCTTTTGCAGCGTGTCCGAATAATCGACATAGACCGCTTTCCACTCGGAATAGAAATCGATCGCGCCGATGCCGCCTTCGCGATGCCCGTTGCCGGTCGACTTGGTCCCGCCGAACGGAAGATGAACTTCCGCGCCGATGGTCGGAGCGTTGATATACGTAATACCAGTCTCCAGATCGCGAATGGCGGCAAATGCTTTATTCACATCCTTGGTGTAGAGAGAAGACGACAGGCCATATTCGATGTTGTTGGAAATGGCAATAGCATCGTCGATGTCTTCGCACGGGATAATCCCAACCACCGGTCCGAAGATTTCTTCCTGCGCAATGTGCATTTTAGGATCGACATCGATGAATACCGTGGGCTCGAGAAACCAACCATACTGGTAGTCGCCTTTATCGAGTCGGTTCCCGCCGGTGACGAGCTTTGCCCCTTCATCCTTCCCAATCTCTATATATTTCAAACTATTTTTCAATTGCTTCTCATTCACCGCCGGACCCATCTCCACGGTTTCATCGAGACCGTTGCCGACTTTGATTTTCTTAGCGCGCGCGACGAACTTATCGATGAATTGACGATAAACGCCTTTCTGCACAATGATGCGGCTGGTCGCGGTGCAGCGTTGTCCCGTGGTGCCGAATGCGCCCCAGAGTCCCCCTTCGACGGCGAGATCGAGATGGGCGTCGTCGAGCACAATCATCGGATTTTTCCCACCCAGTTCGAGCGAGCAGGGCTTCAGGCTTTTCGCGGCCGTGGTTCCGATGATTCGGCCCACCGCGGAAGATCCGGTAAATGAAATGGCCCGAACCGAAGCATTTTCAGTAATCGGCGCGCCTGCTTCAGGACCGTACCCCGCGATCACGTTGACAACACCTTTTGGGACGCCAGCCTCGGTCAGGGCATACACGAGGTTGAAAGTGGATAACGGGGTGTCCTCCGCCGGTTTGATCACGCAAGTATTGCCGCAGACCAGCGCGGGAAGAAGTTTCCATGAAGAAATCGCCATGGGAAAGTTCCACGGCGTAATCATGCCGCAGACCCCGAGCGGCTGGCGGATGGCCATGGCGAATTTGTTGGGGAGTTCTGACGGCACGGTTGGTCCAAAAAGACGGCGGCCCTCGCCTGCGTTGTAATAGGCCGCGTCAATGGCTTCCTGCACATCGCCACGCGTTTCTTTCAGCACTTTGCCCATTTCGCGCGTCATATCGCGGGCGTACTCTTCTTTATGCTGACTCAGAATTTCGGCGGCCCGAAAAATCATCTCTGCCCGGCGAGGAGCGGGCACAAGGCGCCACTTGGCGAAGGCACGCTTGGCTGCGTCGACGGCTGCGTCTACGTCCGCTTTATTGGACCGCTGAAAGATGGCGACGACTTCGCGCGTGTCGGCGGGATTGCGGTTTTCAAAAGTCTGCCCGCTGGCGGATTCGACCCATTCGCCGTCAATGAAATTCTTGAATACCCGGGTTCGGGTGGTTCCGCCGTCGATCACCGGCTTGGTCATGGTATCGGTCGCCATAGGAATTCCTCCTGAGGTCAGTGCTAACCTTTAATGCTAACAACCGATTAGAAGACGGGCAAGGCGATGGGTCGGGCAGCGGAATTCGGTAAGAGCCATGAACCGGAAAGCATTCTGAAATTCTCCACAGCACCCCTGAGGTCACAAGGTACACGAAGCCAGGCATTGCCGTGAATGCCTTCGTGAAACCTCGTGACCTTGATGGCCCCAATCGTTTTCTAGAAAGGGCAGTTCCCGGGGGCTGGCTCGTCAATCCGACCGGGCTGACCTGCTGGAACTAAACGGAAAGCAATCACAGTCGCCTCGACACTGCCTTCGTTTCGGACAATGTGTGTGTGGCTACCACCAAGATCGACAAATGACATCCCCGCTGTGTACACATGCGGCGTGCATTTGGGATCGTGGCCGTCGTAATGAGTTACGGTTCCTGCGGTCACGATGATCAGAGTATGACCAGGGTGCGTGTGCCACCCGGTCGTCCCGCCCGGCTCCCAAACATTAGTCAGAAAATATTCGTCTGACTTTCCTTGAGTCTTCTGCGAGGACAACCAGAGTTTGTCTTTGCTCGAAACGAAGTAGTTTATGACATCGAACGAGCCAACCGTTCCCTGAGCTGTCGTTGTGCTCGTAAACCCTGCCGGTGGTGTCGCCAAGGCACTCCCCGTAGTCGCGACGATTGCCGCTCCAAGCAAAACCAACCACCCTAGCTTTTTTCGCATACCATACTCCTTTCGCTGGCGTCGCCGTCTGGAAACGCTCGGACACAATCCGCCACATTGCACGGCGCGGTCAAACGGCAATGCGCAGGATTGCAGCCATTCCGCCACTTAAACGTCGAATGCCGTGCTTTGCCGTTACCGGCCGGAGGGCTACAATCCACTTCGGGCGCGTGAGAGCCGCGAACCGACTAGGAGAGCGCGATGGGTGAACCCCGTCCGGGTACACCGCCGTCCTTGGGAATCACTGGCGACAAGCTGGATTCGTGGAAAGAAATCGCGGCGTACCTCAACCGCGACGTGACGACGGTCCAGCGATGGGAAAAGCGGGAGGGAATGCCCGTTCACCGGCACCTGCACGACAGGATTGGTTCGGTCTACGCCTCCCGCGCGGAGTTAGATACATGGTCGCGCAGTCGGAAACTTTCAGCCACGCCGGAGGACGGCACCACTACCTCTTCGCCCGATCTCAGTGCGCAAACTATACCGTCCGCAGTGCCCGCCTCTCCCACCAGGTGGATGTTCATCCTGCCGCTGGCCGCAGCAGCCGTGACGCTGGCGATTGGCCTTAGTCTCTGGCTTCAGCGCACGGAGTATTTCTGGCGAAGTCCCATCGCCGGTGCCCGATTGCAAACCGTCACCGACTTCGAAGGAGTAGACGAAGCCGCCGCGGTATCACGCGACGGGCATTTCATAGCATTTCTCTCAGACCGCGACGGACCGATGGACGTCTGGCTGACCCAGGTCGGTTCGGGACAGTTCCACAACTTAACTCATGGGAGCTTCCCCGGGCTCGCCAATCCATCGCTCCGCAGCCTGGGATTCTCACCCGACGGCTCGCTGGTTGCGTTTTGGTTCCGCAAGGCAGATGGGTCAAGCACCGGGGATATCGGCATCTGGGCCGTACCAACGTTGGGCGGACAGCCGAGGCCTTACCTCGCCGGAGTTGCCGAGTTTGACTGGTCCCACGACGGCTCCCGACTCGCATACCACACCCCCGGCACCGGGGATCCCTTGTTCGTGACTGACGGCAGCCCGCAAGCTCAATCTAAAGTGCAACCCATCTTCACAGCACCCGCCGGAATCCACGCTCACTTTCCCTTGTGGTCTCCCGACGATGCCTTTATCTACTTCTCGCAGGGTTCCCTCCCCGACAAATTGGACATCTGGCGCATCCGCCCCGGCGGCGGCACTCCGGAGCGGGTCACGGCGCAGAATAGCCGCGTCATTTATCCGGTTCTGTTCGATCGACGGACGCTGATGTATCTTGCCAGCGATCCCGATGGCTCCGGGCCATGGCTTTACAGTATGGATGTCGAGCGCCGCATCCCCCATCCTCTAACCTCTGGTCTTGACCGATATACATCCCTGGCGGCTACCGCGGACGGTCACTTACTGGTTCTCACCAGCGCAAATCCAAAGAGAACGCTGTGGCGCTTGCGCATCGATGATGCAGCGATCAATGATGCACCGATCGATGCTTCAAGCGCTAAAGGTTCACCGAAGGATGTATCTCCAATCTCGCTGACCACCGGCACCGGGTTCTCGCCGCGATTGGGTCCAAATTATCTTCTATATATTTCTGTGACCGGCACAGGTGAGAGTATTTGGAAACTCGCCAACGGAATTGCCACGGAGTTGTGGAGCGGCGCGGGAGCACGAATCTTTGGCGGTCCGGCAATCGCTCCCGATGGGCAGACCATCGCATTCTCACTCCGCCAACACGGTCAAACATTCCTCTACACCATGCAAGCCGATGGCACGAACGCCCGCGTCGTGACCGCTGCCCTCGATCTGGAAGGAGCTCCGGCATGGGCACCCGACGGCCAGTCCATCACTTCGGCGGCAAACGATCATGGCGTTCCTCACCTGTTCCGCTTGCCGCTGGACGGTCGCCCGGCCACCGCCTTTGTCGATGAATACTCGGTTGATCCCGCATGGTCGCCCGATGGCCGCTTTCTGGTTTACTCGGGACCCGATATTGGCACCACGTTTCCAGTTAAAGCGGTTACCGCTGGGGCCGCAGCGGTTCCCATTCACGCATTGACCTTAACGCGCGGGGCGCGACGCTTGGTCTTCCCAGCCGGAAGGCGTGGCCTGGTGCTCCTTCGTGGAGAAATTCAGCACAAAAATCTCTGGCTCGTCGATCTCGAGACCGGCGCCGAGCGGCAGTTGACCAACCTGACTCCCGACTTCGATGTTCGCGACTTCGACGTATCCCCCGACGGCCGTGAAGTCGTACTCGAGCGAGTGCAGGAGCACTCGGATATCGTACTGCTGGATCTGCCCCGGTCGTAATCCGCCTTGGAGTCGCGGGTTGTCTCGGACGCTGGTGCCCTTGCAGGTCACTTTCGTAACCCCTTCCCCCCCTGACCCAAGTTTAATACCCATCTCACCGGGAATATGATGGTCACAGAGTTAGAGATATCCACATTCTCAGAATTTTGAATTCTTGAATTGGGGTTGGCTGGGGTTCGTGTCCAATAAACCAAAGCCCGGAGTTTACGTTGCCTGGAAACAGGTTACGTATCGCAGCGTGATCATGGCGTTGCTCGGAGTGGTGTTGATTTTTGGGGCAGTCATGCATGTGGCCTTTCCAAAATTTACCGACTCGACCGTGAAAGCAGCGGGAAGACTCTCCTCAGGCATACTCGAAAAAGTTGCGGGTCTGGCGCCTCCGCTCAAGGGCCCATCGGCAGCGGTTGCCCAGCAGGCGCACTTCACCGCGCTCGATGGCACAATTCGCGTAAGAAAGGGTAGTCGCAACAGTTGGATCAATGCGGACTACAACGTTCCCCTGGAAAAAGGCGACGTGGTGCAGACCGGCGCCGAAGGCATGGCCAAGATTGTTTTCAATGACGGCACCAATTACACCGTCAAGCAGGATTCGCTGATTGTCATCGAAGAAAACTCCGCGAACGACCAGCAACAGACTAACGTTTCGGTTGCGGTCACGACAGGCACGGTTGACTTGACGACCGCCACATATGTTCAGGGTTCGAAATCGCAGGTGATTGTCGCAGGCGCGAAAGCTTCACTCGCTCCCGACTCCTCGGCCATGGTGAATAACAATCCCAAAGACGACAAGCATGAAATCCTGATCAAGAAGGGCAATGGCGAGGTCGAGCGTAACGGACAAGTGGTGCAACTCTCGAACTGGGAGAAGGTAAGTTTCCAGAGCGATTCGAAAAGCATGGAACGGGCGACGGAAATTGGGCCGCCCGCGCCGATTACTCCGGGCAACATGATGCCCGTCTTTATCAATGCGGGAGAGAAGGCGAAGGAAGTGGAGTTTGCCTGGACGCCGATGCAAAATGCCGTCGGATACCGGTTGCGCATCTCGCACAATCCCTATTTTTCGTCGCTTTTGCTCGACAAAAAAGTGGACACGCAAAGCGTCGTAGTCACGGGTCTGCCCGTGGGGGCCTATTATTGGTCCATTCAGTCTTATGACGCTGCGGGCAAGGGATCGGTGGAAAGCGAAAAGAATCGCTTTACCATCATCGCGAAAGCCAAAGAAAAGATAGATCTGTCACTCGATCTTGATCCCTTCGTTCAGCACGGGCATGTCATCGAGGTCACAGGCAAGACGGAAGCCGGAGCGCGCGTGATGGTGAATGGCAGGGAAGTGCCGATCGTGGGCGACGATGGCGCATTTCATTATTTCACTCCGCCTTTGCCCAACGGAGAAAACCTAATTACGGTAACTGCCCAGAATTCAAAGGGCGGCGTGAATACTCATCAGGAAAAAGTCGTGATTCAGTAACGATTTTGCGCTTTGGAGTACCGGTTTGAACACCAGTTCCGCTTGAGATCGAAGTAGAATAGAAGGACCGTACAATATTAAGAAACAAAGGGAAAAGCAGCTCACACGGAAAGCGACGCAGGCCCAGGTTCGGGCGTAGGCCGAATTCGGGGCGAAGCCAATTCCCGCAAGAGAAAAGAGAGAAGTACTGCCATGTCAAACAACGGTTTTCATAACGGATCATCCCGTTCCCACAATCTGCGTTCCCTGTTCAGTATGTTTTCGAGCGATCTCGCCATCGATCTCGGGACGGCCAACACGCTGGTGTATGCGCGCGGCAAAGGCATCGTCGTTAACGAGCCGTCTATTGTCGCGTTGAACAAGAACACGAACGAAGTGGAAGCAGTGGGTAAAGAAGCGAAAGAAATGTTGGGACGCACGCCAGGCAACATCGTGGCTATTAAGCCTATGAAAGATGGTGTCATCGCCGATTTCAAAGTCACGGAAAAGATGTTGAACTACTTTATTCAAAAGGCGCACAACCGCAAGATGCTGGTGCATCCTCGCATCGTGATTGGAGTGCCTTCGGAAATTACCCAGGTAGAAAAACGCGCGGTTATGGATTCCGCCTATCGCGCTAAAGCGAGCGAGGTGCACCTCGTCGAACAAGCAATGGTAGCCGCCATCGGCGCTGGTCTGCCGATTACCGAGCCCAGTGGCAACATGGTCGTCGACATCGGCGGGGGCACCACCGACATCGCAGTGATATCGCTTAGCGGCATCGTCTATTCACGCTCGGTGCGCATGGCCGGCAATCAGATGGATGAGGCCATTATGAATTACCTCAAGCGAAAATATAACTTGCTGGTCGGCGAACGCACTGCCGAGCAGATCAAAATGGAAATTGGTTCCGCATATCCGCTCGACAAGCCGCTGACCATGGAAATCAAGGGCCGCAATTTGATCGAGGGCGTGCCGAAAACCATTACCGTCGACGATAGCGAAATCCGTGAATCGCTGAGTGAATGCGTCTCGACCATCATGAACGCGATTCGCGTCGCGCTCGAGCGTACGCCTCCCGAACTTTCGGCCGACATCAGCGATCGTGGCATCGTGCTGACCGGTGGAGGAGCGCTCATCAAGAATCTCGATAAACGCATCCGTGAAGAAACGGGCCTGCCCGTTTCGATCGCCGACGATCCGCTGTGCAGCGTAGTACTCGGAACCGGCAAAATGCTTTCCGATTTCAAGTTGCTCCGCAAGATTTCAATCGAATAACTGCGAGTACCCGTATCCAGCACTCAGTACCCAGAAAAAAGATCTTGCCGGCGCGATTGATATTGATAATGAGGGGAATACGGTACTGGCAACTGGGTGCTGGGTACTGACGCTATGGATGTCCTCGGACGCTATCGCAACCTGATCGTGCTGGTGGGTGTGTTGTTCGCCCAGATCCTGGGCTTGGCCGTCCAGGTCAATGTCAAACGGACGACGGATAGCGAACCCACGCGTCTGATTCGCGTTTGGGCGGTAGGTGCGGTTACTCCGCTCGAAAAGGGGCTGGTGTGGGTGCAAACTTCAAGCGGCAACCTTTGGCACAACTACATCTACCTCCGCGGAG
>Ga0209006_10000695_pt1 | contig 31369 bp, 26 predicted proteins | sample JacPin_JW_Ref_O2_FD_188567 | JGI IMG/M metagenome (GOLD analysis project Ga0209006, IMG submission 188567) | Forest soil microbial communities from Algoma, Ontario, Canada - Jack Pine, Ontario site 1_JW_Ref_O2 (SPAdes) (version 2) | ecosystem: Environmental > Terrestrial > Soil > Boreal...
GGCGAGACGGCGTTACGCCAGCATTGTCCACGAGAAGATTGATACCGATGAAATTCTAACCAACCTCAAACGCGGGGATGACGGCGCGGCTGTAATTTTTGAAGGCATTGTCCGCAACCAGACGCGCGGACGCAGGACGCTCTATCTCGACTATGAGGCTTACGAGCTAATGGCGCTTCAGGAGATGAACTCTCTTGCCGAGCAAGCGCTGAAGCAATTTCCGGTGCGCGATATTGTGCTGATTCACCGGCTGGGCCGGTTGCAAATTGGAGAGACCAGCGTGCTCATCGCGGTCGTCTCGGTCCATCGAGCCGCGGCGTTCGACGCCTGCTGCTGGCTGATCGATACGCTCAAACGAAAAGTCCCCATCTGGAAGAAAGAATATTTCGAAGACGGCGCGGTGTGGGCAGATGGGGAACCATTTCCAGCAGAAATCCCGCGTGCAAATTCTTGACCGCCGGGCAGCCCCATAGCGAGGCAAGCATCTAAGTGAACGGTCGGCCGCTTGGGCGACTCGAAGTATAATCCCATCACTCAATGACTGAATCCGTCGGCCTGAGCCTGCGAGTCGTGAAGCGGTTGCTGCTGCTGGGCCCTGTTTTATTGACGTTGTTTGGATCCGCGGCTCGGGGGCAGCAGCCTCAGTCGCACTCTGAACCTTCGACCACGCTCAAAGTCGATGTGAAGCTGGTCAATGTTTTTGTTACGGTAACGGACGAGCATGGTTCCCCTGTGGGCGGATTGGCGAAAGACAATTTTTCTCTCCAGGAAGATGGCCGCGAGCAGAAGATCACGATCTTCGACAAAGAATCAGCGGTGCCACTCTCGATCGCTCTAGCCGTGGACACCAGCTTGAGCACGCGTCACGATCTGCCTCTGGAAGAAGCCTCGGCCAAGCGCTTTGTGAATGCAATCCTGCGTCCGGTCGACGCGCTGTCCGTCTATGGTTTTAACGAGGTGGTGCAGCAGGCCACGTCGTTCACTTCCGATGTCAAACGCATTGACGAGGGCATTGATCACATTCGTGTGGGCGCGGCTACGGCGCTCTATGACGCTATCTACCTGGTCTCCCGGGCTCTCGATCGGCGCCAGGGACGCAAGGTGGTTGTCCTGATCACCGACGGCGGAGACACGATCAGTAAAGTCGATTACAAAGAAGCCGTCCGCGCCGCCGAAGAAGCGGAAGCAATCGTCTACAGCATCATCGTCGTGCCGATTGAGAGCAGCGCCGGACGTGAGACCGGAGGCGAACACGCGCTGATTCAGCTCTCTGAAGATACGGGCGGCAAGTACTACTATGCGACCTCGATCTCGCAACTCGACGATGCGTTCCGCAAGATCAGCGACGAACTGCGCACACAATATTTGCTCGCCTACTATCCGTCGCAGCAGTCTTCGTTTTCCGATTTTCGCAAGATTCAGGTCAAGGTTAGCGGAGTGCCGGAAGCGGCGGCCTATCGCGTGCGGCATCGGGCGGGCTACTACACGGTGAAGTCGGATTTTTAGCGAGCTTTAAAAAGCTTGTCATTCCGCACCGTTTTTTTGGCGAGGAATCTGCCGTTCTCTCGCTGACGGCAAGAAGCAGATTCCTCGCCGCTGCGCTTCGCGCAACGGCTCGGAATGACAAATCGGAGTGCGGCCTGCGATGGTCTGATAGATCGCGCTGTATAATCGCGGGTACCCACCCAAGCGAGTTTTGGCAGTCTAAGCCAGCGTCGGCCTGCAATCAATGCTGCTCCGGCAGGCTTTCGATCCGTAGCTGTGTAACAAGAGGTGGGACAAACATGGTGAAAGGAAAGTGCTCTATGTTGCCAGTCAGCGGCGTTTTCAGCCGCAGCTCGTTGCGTAGCAAGTCATTCGGTTCGAAATCAGCGAGTCGGCTTGCGTGTGTCTCGTTGCTGTTATGTTTCCTGCTTTGCTCTTTTACCGTAACTCTGCCTGCGCAGACCACGATTTCCACCGGCAGCATCCAGAGCCTGGTCACCGATCCCTCGGGCGCGGTCGTGAGTGGCGCTCAAATTTCTATCCATAACAAAGCGACCGGCCGTGTGATTACGGCCACCAGCACATCGGCGGGAGCCTACACCTCGGGCGCATTGACTCCGGGCGATTACACGTTGCACGTTGAAGCTCCGGGATTCAAGACCACTGAAGTTGCGGTGACGGTGCAAGTGGGTGTGACGGCGTCGGGAAATGTGAAATTGCAGGTGGGTCAAGCTTCTCAAATCGTTGAAGTGCAGGGAACTGAGATTTCGGTCGACACCCAGCAGGTGACAGTACAGGGAGTTTTGACCACACAGCAGATCGAGAATCTGCCGATCAACGGACGCAACTTTCTTGACCTGGCGCAACTGGAACCGGGAGTGCAGATTCAGGACGGTGGCAATTTCGATCCCACCAAGAATGGATTCTCTTCGATCTCATTCGGCGGCCGCTTCGGGCGCACGGCCCGTATTGAAGTGGACGGCTTGGACATCAGCGACGAGACGGTTGGAACCACCACGCAAAATGTTCCGGCGGGCGCAATTCAGGAATTTCAAATTCAGCAGTCATCGCTCGATCTCTCGACCGAACTGACTTCATCGGGATCGGTGAACGTGACCACGAAGTCAGGCACGAATGGCTATCACGGCGAGGGATACTACGCTTTTCGCGATCAGAACCTGGACGCCAACTTGCCCGGGGGCAGCGACAATTATTTCCAGCGCAATCAATACGGCGGAAACGTTGGTGGGCCGATTATCAAGGACAAGCTCTTTTTTTTCCTGGATGCTGAGCGGACCAAACAGGATCTTCTGAATCCCGTACTGTCGAGCGGTCCGTTTTCCAGTTTGGTTGGCAGCTATGATTCGCCATTTCGTGAAGTGGAAGGCATCGGACGACTCGACTGGCAGATCAATAGCCGATACAAATTTTTCTATCGCTTTTCCTACGATCAGAACCACAGCGTGCTGGCCATCATCCCCAACAGCTTTCAGCCCTTCGGCAACGTGAATCACACGCCAGTACACGCCATAGGTTTGGATTTCAATACCGGCCCGTATACTCATAGCATCCGCTTCGGCTACACGAAATTTCGCAACGGAATCGTGGACGCGACCGCGGGCAGCAGCATCTACAACCCGCTACCCGGCATTGAGCTGGCGATTGGCGACGATCCGGATTGCCTGACTTCAGGTGCAGATTTTTTTTGTTCGGGACCGAGCTTTCTGGCGCCGCAGCAAACCTACCAGTCCGATCACCAGATAAAATACGACGGCAGCCGAGCATGGGGAGCGCACATCATTCGCTATGGCGGCGGCTTCAATCACATTTTTGGCGGCGGTTTTGCCAGCTTTTTGAAGCTTGCGCCGGCAGTGGGGGCGGGATTGGCGAGTTGCGGCACACTTTGCCAGAGCTTGCCCGGCGGAGCCAGCAATCCGTTGAACTATCCAGCGAGCAGCGTGTCTCTGGGGAACGGCCAGGGCTATGACTCGGAAATTCCTGCGTTCGGTTTTCCCGCCGGCGGCAGCGGGCCGGACAACCGGATTTCGTTCTATGTTGGGGACGCGTGGAAGTTAAGACCAACACTCACTCTTACCTACGGTTTGCGTTACGTGCGTGATTCGGGCCGTACCGACAGCGATCTTGCAGCGATTCCATCGCTGTATCAATTCGACAATCAGTATTATTCCGGCCTGGGTAATCGCGTGCATCAACCTAACCTCAACTTCGCGCCGCAAGTCGGCGTGGCTTGGGATCCTTCCGGCAAAGGAAAGACCGTGTTTCGCGCGGGTGTCGGCCTTTTTTACGAGAACTCGATTTGGAACAACATCGAGTTCGATCGGCCAGCGCGGTTGCAGAAGGGATTGTTTCTTGCAGATACCACGGTCTGCTCCAATGGCAACGCTCAAACTCTAACGCTGCCGACGGGCACAACTGTCACACCGACATTTTGTAATCAGCCGATTGGAAGCGTCGCCAGCCAGATTTCCGCGCTGCAGGCGCAGTATCAAGCGGCTACGATCGCTGCGGGCCCGGCGAGCAATCCGTCTTTTATCGGCAATCCAAATCAATTGGCGGATGGTCTGGACTCAACCGGCACCGACCTGCTGGCTCCCACTTACATCAGCCCGCGCTCGCTCCAGATGAACGCCGGTTTTCAGCGTGAGATCCATCGAGGGATGGTCCTGACGGTGGACTATCTGCGCAACATCGAGACTCACACGCTGATTGCGGTGGATACCAACCACGTCGGCGATGCACGGTTCTTCAATCTGGCGAATGCCCTGGCTGCGGTTTCCGCCACCAACCAGCAGTTCGGGTGCGGTGCCGGATCTGGCCAGGGTGCCATTCAATGCGCCATCAAAGCTGGCGCCCAAATAAGTGACTACGCCTCGAACGGACTCGATTCCGGTTACTCGCTCTGCGGCGGATTTCCATGTCCGAACGCCGCTTTCCCCGGCATCAATCAGAACCTCGGCTCAAACCAGATGCTGTTTCCCATCGGCTATGCGAAGAACACTGCGGTACAGGCCTCGCTCAAACAGCACCTGGAGCATCCGTTCCGCTTTGCCAAAAACTTTGACCTCCAAGCCTCTTATCAGTTGGAGCGATACGTTGCATCGGCGGCTGATAACGACTTCGTTACCATCGCCACGGACTTCAACAACCCGCAACGTTATCTCGGCCCAAACGGGCTCGACCGCAAACACCAGATTTCTTTCGGCGGCACCATGGACTTGCCCTACCACTTCCGGTTGGGCGCGATCGGCCACTTCTACAGCCCGCTGCCGGTAACGCTCACTCTGAGCCCGACGGGAAATGCAGGTGGCATCTTTGTAACCGATGTCACCGGCGACGGCACGGGCGACGGCAGCTTTGCTTCCAATGGATCGATTGGAGACGTGCTGCCTGGCACCAATGTCGGGTCGTTCGGGCACGGGATAAATTCCAGCAACATCAATACCTTTATCAACAATTACAACCACAATTTTGGCGGGCAGCCGACGCCGGCAGGGCGGGTGCTGACCAATAACGGCGTTTTCAATCTGCAGGAACTGCAAAGCCTGCAGGGAGTGCAGCAGCCGCTTCAGCAGGCTCCGTTCGACGAAGCGGGCATGGGCTGGCTGCGCGCGTTCGACGTCAGTTTGAACTGGGTTTACAAGATCAGAGAAAAAGTTGAGGTGCAGCCCGGCGTATCGTTCTTCAACGTGATGAATTTCGCGAATTTTGACGGACCGGGGAACCCACTGAGCGGAGCACTCAGCCAGCTCGGCTCATCATCGGTACCGGGTTCGCTCAACGGTACCTCCGGCGAGCAGCCGAGCAGCAATCGACTGGGTCTCGGCTCCGGCGTGTTCGCGCTCGGCTCTCCGCGCGTGATGGAGTTCTCGCTGAAGCTTAGTTTCTGAGATTGAATTTCAACAAGGATGCCGATTTCAGGCTTCGGGCTGAATTTCGAACTGTGTGCAGTTGGGCCAGCGTCCTGACTGCGGTGATCCGTGTAGAATTGCAATCATGGGTTTTCAAACGCCAGGTGCTAATGCAGGCAAGCGCGGGCGGACTCCGCCTCCAGAGGATACTTTTGAAGAAGCTGGGTTCTTAAAAGCGCTCGGCGAGAAACAGAAGCCCGTCAACGTCAAGCTTATGGACGGCCAGGTGGTCCGCGGGTGGGTCGAATATTACGACCGGAAAATGATCCGGCTGACGCGCGAGGGCGCTCCGAATCTTTTTATCTTCAAACACGAAATTATGTACATTGCCGAAGATGGCGGCCGGAAGAAGTGAAGCTGGCTTCCCGGACCTCATCGCCTAGCGTTTGAGTTTCGACCCTCTCGTTCGCTTTTGCCCTATGTCTTCTAATCAGGAAACTTTTTTGCCTGCGATGTGCGATATGGCCCGCGAGGCCGGCGCACTGCTGATGACTTATTTTCAGCGGCACATCAAGATCGAATACAAGGGAGATGCGGATTTGGTTACTGCCGCCGATCGCGCGTCGGAGAGGTTGATTCGTGAGCGCATCAGTGCACGCTGGCCTTCTCACGACGTGTTGGGCGAAGAGCAGGGACTCACCGACCAAGGCAGCGAGTATCGCTGGTACGTTGACCCGCTGGACGGCACGACGAACTTTGCGCATGGGTTCCCGGTTTTCTGCGTGTCGATTGCGCTGGAATGGAATGTGCCGGGCGGAATGCGAGGAAATGATGTGCGCCGCATCGCCGCAGTAATCTATGACCCAACGCGGGATGAACTATTTTCGGCGGAGCAGGGAAGAGGCGCGCAGCTAAACGGCGCGCCGATTCGCGTTTCGCAGACGGCGAATCTCAGCGAATGCCTGCTGGCCACGGGATTTCCCAGTCACAAGCGGCACAAGAATCCGAATATTTATTTTTATCACCAGATCACGCTGCGAACCCACGGAGTACGGCGCGCGGGCTCAGCGGCGCTCGATTTGTGCAACGTGGCTTGCGGGCGCTTCGACGGCTTTTGGGAATTCAATCTCAATCCGTGGGACACGGCTGCGGGCGTTCTGATCGTGGAAGAAGCCGGTGGCAAGGTGAGCGGCTTCGATGGCACGGCGTTTGAGATTAACAGCCGCGAAACTCTGGCTTCGAATGGCTTGGTGCATGAGGCGCTGGTCGGGGAGTTTAGAGAAATCTTCGCGGGGCGTGGAATCGAACCGTTGCCCGAGCTTAGCAAATACGAGAGATAGAGCCTCTCCTTGTGGTTCCGCCTGATTTTTGATTTGTCCAGACGACACTCTCAAATGTACGGAATTTATTAAACATGAATCGAAGAAACCAAATTGCGGTTGTCGTGCTTTTGTCTGTTGCTTCGTTTTTTTTCATTCCGCCAGGAGTGGACGCGGCTTCGTCGCCGTCGGTCTCGGCGCCTGATGCGGCGTACGTCCAGTCGTACGAGAAATGGAAGGCCGAGCTGACGGATGACCTCAAGCACAACTGGGTGCCTCTGGCGGGCCTCTACTGGCTCAAGCCGGGCGCGAACAGCTTCGGCACTGATCCGGCCAACGCCGTAGTCTTTCCGAAAGGCCCGGCGCATGCCGGGGAGTTCGATCTCGAGGGCAAAGACGTCACCATTAAGTTGATGCCGGGCGCGCACGCCACTTTCGCAGGCAAGCCTCTACAGACCGCAAAATTGGATTCCGATGTTTTCGGAAGCCCCTCTTTGGTCGAGATGAATACCCTGCAATTCCATGTGATCGTGCGCGGCGACCGTGTTGGCATTCGCCTCAAAGACTCGGACAGCGCGTCAGTACACAATTTTCGTCCCCTAGCTTTCTTTCCCCTTGATATGAATTATGTGGTGACGGCAACGTGGGTGCCCTCCGATGGAAAAAATACCACGATCGACATTCCAAACGTGCTTGGCGATGTAACGCCGACTCAGATTGCAGGAGTGGTTGTTTTCAAGATAAACGGACAGGAAGTGCAACTAACCGACCTGAGCGGCGATCCAGCAAAAGGACTATTTTTTGTCTTCAACGATCTGACCGCCAGGACCGATACCTATCCTGGTGGCCGCTTCCTCTACACCGAGCCTGTGGTCGACGGCAAGGTAGTTCTCGACTTCAATCGTGCTCACAACCCACCGTGTGCGGTAACTCCGTATGCCACGTGTCCGCTGGCGCCGAAAGAAAATCGCTTGACGGTAGCGATTCCGGCGGGAGAGAAGTTCGACAAAGCGGCGCACGCCCACCACTAACGACGAAGAGATGAACAGTGCTTGACTCCGGCGCGCTACAATAGCTGGGGACCAGCCCGCACCACTTTCCGGCCGATCCTAAATTCTCTCCGCGCAGGTAGCCGTGATTAATTCTCTTTTAGAGCGAAAAATCGACAAACGTCCCGACCATGTTCGGCTTCAGGGCCGCATTCTTTTTCTCACCGAAGATCCCGAACTCATCAAGCGCCAACTCGCCGGCGAAGATCTGCCGTGGGACACGAAGAATCCTGCGAACAATCCCAAACTGCGCGACGATATCTCTACCGACGAAATCACTCCCGCGCACTACTGCTTTTATTTTGACGAGACGCTGGGCGAGATTCCTTACCTTGGATTGAAATGCGGCAGTGTTACGCCGATTGGGCGCAGCGATGTGAAGCGCGGTGGATTTGTGTGCGCAATCAGCGGCAAGCGGCGCGGTAAGGGCTCCAGCCGCGAGCAATCTCCTTATGCCGAGATGTGCGCCGGCATTCAGGTCGTAATCGCCGAGAATATCGAACGCATCTACAAACAGAATTGCCAGAACCTCGGACTGCTGACATCGACCAACTTTTCCTTGATTGACAAGATTCGCGGCGGCGAAGATATTCCGCTGAGCGAATTTACTGCGGGCGAGGATGAGATTACGCGGCAGGTGATCGAGTATGGGGGCTTGTTTCCGTTCAATGTGGCGAGGATGCAGGGCAAAGTTTTCTTGCCAGCGATCAAGACCGTGGGCGAAGATGCAAGGCGGGCAATGACCGTGGCGGAGAAGATTTTTGCGCGGCACATGCTGAACGAGAAAGGCGAACCCGGCGTTCCGGCCGTGAAGCCAGGAGATACGGGATTTGCACGTGCCGATCTGCGGTTCAGCCACGAATATGTCACTCCCATGGCCGCAATCTTTTTCGAGCGATACGTCGGCAAAGATGCGATGGTCAACGACGCTTCGAGCGTCATCTTCTTTCGCGACCACTTGACGTTTCTCGATGAGGTGATTTCGGAAGAGAAGAAGAAGCTGGGCCTGCTTGATCTGGCGACACAGCTCAAAATCAAGCAGCAGGATTTTGCCGCCAAGCAGGGAATTAAGCTTCATGGCGAACTCAAGGACCGCAAGGGTTCGGAAGGAATTTGCCACTCGATTGTGCTCGAGAGCTACGCGCTGCCCGGGCAATTGAATATCGGTTCGGATTCTCACACGCCGCATGTTGGAGCCATTGGGTGCGTGGCTTTTGGCATTGGCACCACGGATGTATTCAATTCCTGGATCACGAAAGATGTGCGGGTGAAGGTACCGGAGTCCGTACGAATTGTGATTCGCGGCAAGCGCCAGGCCAACGTGACGGCTAAAGATTTTATTCTTAAGATTCTGAGCCTCGATTATGTTCGCAGCGGCAAAGCGCTGGCAAAAGTTATGGAATATTCCGGCGAAGCGATTGAAGAACTCAGCGTGGACGAACGCGCCACCATGACCAACATGGCAGCGGAGATCGGCGGTTTCACGGGAATTGTCGCGCCCGATAAAAAGGCTGTCGACTTTCTCGTTGAGCGCCGCGATATGGACCGCGCAAAAGCCGAAGCTATGATTGAAGGTTTATATAGCGATCCGGGCGCGGAATATGTGCACGTCATCGAACTCGACGCCGAAGAGATTCACCCGATGGTGGCCACGCCGGGCGATCCGGGTAACGGAAAGTATATTCGTGACCTACATACGCCGGTTCCGGTCGAGATCGCTTATGGAGGCACGTGTACAGCGGGAAAAAACGAAGACATGGATATGTATGCCGCGGTGCTTGCCGACGCGCTAAAGCAAGGCAAGCGGGTAGCTGAGTCTACAAAGTTTTATATTCAGTTCGGCTCACAGGAAACGCGAGATTATTGCCTGCGCCGCGGCTACCTGGATGTTTTCCAAAAAGCCGGAGCAGTGGTCATTGAGCCGAGTTGCGGGGCGTGCATCAATGCGGGTCCGGGAGTTTCCACACGGCCGGATCAAGTAGTGATCAGCGCGCAAAACCGGAACTTTCCCGGACGCAGCGGTCCGGGACAGATGTATCTGGCTTCTCCGCTGACTGTAGCGGCCAGCGCCGTGGCCGGTTATATCGTCGAATACGAACCGAGCCAGCAGCGTGAACTGGCAAACAAGAGCTAACGTCTTCTGGCGATCTGGTCGAGGTCATCTCATTGTTACGCCGCCTCACCCGATGGCGATTCCGCATTCACGGTTTTCGGTTTTCCGTGCGCCGGTCGATGAATTTCCTGCCTCGGAGAAACCTTCTTTTTCGCCGGCAACTGCGGCACCTCGACCGGTCGCTTGGTACCCGCCGACTCTAGAATGGCCTGAACAATTCGCACATCTGCCAGACCCTCCAGTCCCGAGGGCTCCGGTTGTTTATCGTGCAGGATGCAGTCGGAAAAATAAACCAATTGAGCTGCAAATTGATCTCGCTTGGGAAAGGTTTTCGTCGTGGTTTTCTCGTCGATGGTTAGCTTCCGCTTCAGCGCCATGGAATAGTCGTAGGCTGGCTCGTAAGTAAGCTTGCCTTTCGTCCCAACCAGCGTGTAGCGGCTGATGTCGACAGCTCCGAAACTGCATGTAAACGAAGCCAGGCGCTCGTTCGGAAATCGCATGACCACGGATGTCATTTCGCTGGTCTTATCGAAACGTGGATCTCCGTTGTTCGCACTTGCCGCAAAAACCTCCGTTGGATCGTCGCCAAAAAGGTAACGCGCGGCGTTTATGCAATACACGCCCATGTCATAGATCGCCCCACCGCCGCGAGACTCCGGTTCCGTGATCCGTACGTTGCCTTCGGCAACCTGCTGCGCAAATTCTGACGTGAAAATGCGCAACTCCCCCAGCCGTCCGCTCTGGCCGATTTTGATTGCATCGAGATTGCCCCGCTCAAAATGCAGACGATACGCGATCATCAGTTTCGCCCCGCTGTTTTCTCCTGCCCGTATCATCGCTTCACACTCTTCTGCCGTCACCGCCATGGGCTTTTCGCACAGCACATGAACTCCTTTATCGAGAGCCCGCACCGCATATTCGCGATGGAGGTGGTTTGGCACGGTCAGATACACGGCGTCTACAGCCGCGAGGGCCTGATCATATTGCTCGTAGGAATACGTTTCCGTTAGACCGTATTTGTCGGCGACCTTCTTTCGTTTCTCCGGATCGTCTGAGACCAGAGCCACCAGCCTGGAATTCTTTGCGCTGGCAAAGCCAGGCAGCACGGCCACTTGCGCAAGGTGACCGATGCCTACGACCGCGTAGCGAATCTTCTTACTCGTGCTGGACTTAGATTGCCGGTTCACCATGCCTCCAATGACTCAGCTTAGATGACAAAACACCGGTCTTGTGGTTGCCAGAGGAAGCACTTCCTTAGGCGGATTCCATCATGATCGCGAAACGTTCCCACGCGGTCTTAGAGATTTCTCTTGTCTATGTGATCGATCGACGTATCTCCAACTCCGTTGCAGCGGCCTACGGAAAAGCCGCTCACGCTGTCCAGTGAGAATGTCGGCACGTCTTTTATGCGAGGGGAACGGGTGCGAAAGAAATCAGCATCTTGGACGTCTTCGAGAACAAAGGCCGGACGGCGATCTTCATTAAGGGTGCTGATCTCCACATTACTCATAGAAATGTTCTTCACGTGGCGCAGGAAAAATCCATGCGAAGGCATTGCGCCGAACATGTTGGGCTCGGGATATTTGTTCTCCGCTTCCGATGGCTGTATCGTGGCTGCTTCGGCTGTTCCGCCGCCGCGGTGCTGGATGTAAATGTCGCTGATCTGAATATCCTCGATGGGATGGCCGGGAATGCCGCTGAGGATTGAGCCGAAGTCCGAAGCGGAGTTGGAACAAACAATATTGCTGATCAGAACACGGCGCAGCTTTCCCACCGGTACGCCTGCCGGTCCTCGCATGCGGCTGCCCAGGCGCAGAAAGATCGGCGCGGAAACGATGTCGCGCATGGTGATGTTCGTGATGGAGACATCCTCCAGAAGGCCGCCATCAACAGTCTCCAGCGCCAGACCCTGACATCCTTCAAAAACACAATTGGATACTACTATGTTTTTGAAGCCTCCATTCGACTCCGTGCCGAACTTGATTCTTCCGTTGCCGTTGTGCTTTTCGCTGGCATCAAGGCGCTGGAAGGTGCCGTCTAACAGTGTGCCCAGCTTGTAAATGCCGGTAACGTAGCAGTCGCTGATGGTGACGTTTTCCGTGGCGCGGGCATAACCAAGAGCAAAAGAACTCTTGGGACAAATCGCGTCGTCCCAGGGCGAATTTACCGAGCAGTTGGAAACTCTCACGTTGCGGCAGCAGTCGATGTCGATGCCGTCGCGATTGGTGTCGATCTTCAGATTGTCAATCGTCAAGTTGTCGACGCCGGTCGCGAGCACGCCGAAGTGCCCGCCTTTTAGAATCGAGAAATCGCGCAGCGTGACATTGCGGCAATTCTTCAGCGCTATCGATTTGTTGGCAACGCCTGCATGTTCGGCAATCGGACCCTGCCCGTAACCGCGGCTAAGGCCTCGTCCCCAGATAAGGCCCGGGCCAACTATCGAAATATTGTCCAGACCCTCGCCCCACAGCAAACTGTTGTGCCAATGATTGTGTCCGTAATCCTGATAGGCGTCCCATGCGGTGTTGGGCTCGGCGAGGTCATATCCGCCGGAACCGGAGGATGTTGGGTCGGCAGCGATGATGACGGCATTCTGATCGAGGCAGAGGGCTACATTGCTCTTGAGGCGAATCGAGTAACAGAGATAGCTCCCGGCGGGAAAAAGCAGGGTGCCGCCTCCCGCGGAGGCCGCGGCATCGATCGCATGATTGATTGCCGAACTGTCTATCGTCTTGCCGTCGCCCGCCGCTCCGAAAGTCCGGACGTCATGAATGCCTGCGCTGTGCGAGGCCGAAGCAGACTGCGCATTTGCCGAACCGTACGGCAGCGCAGCCGCAATCCCTGCACCAGAAAAGCGAAGAAAATCGCGGCGTCCTCTCTGATCCATAAACCGCCTCCAAAACTGGAATGCCTTCCCATGAAGTCACCCGCAGCATCCAGCCAGGACCCGACCGCCTGCGCCATTGGTAAAAACGATTTAATGGCTAAATGCGGAGTGCCAATTGCTAAAAAGCTCTTAACTCACTCTGCTTTGCAAATGACGGCGCACGTTAGCCAATAAATTCTTCACACGCTCGCTGAAGGATACCGAATACGACTGCGGGTGACCCAACTCCCGGCACGCTGGTGGAAGTTTGGCCAATTGTTCCTGCGCATATCGCTGGACAGTTTGCAGCGATAACGAGGGGCCGGCACGTCTCCCATTTTTCACCACGCAGCGCAGCAGCGGCGTCGCCGCAGAATACTCTTCATTTTCCAATCCGACAATATCTTCTCGGTAAGCTCCATCGTCGTCCGAAAAACGAAATACCTGTTTTGCTCCTGGATAGGTGATTTTGTCTTCGCTCAACTTGGCGCGATAAGTCACCCCTTGCTCCGATTCCAGATCAACCAGTTTGTAAACGCCGCCAAGAGCAGGAGCATCTTTCGATGTGGCCAACACCGTGCCTACGCCGAAGGCATCGATCGGCGCCCCCTCTGCCAGTAAACGCGTAATGCGGAATTCATCGAGATCGCCGCTCACGAAAATGTGCGTCTCAGTCAGTCCGGTGCGGTCAAGACGCTCGCGCACCTGCCGCGACAGCTCTAGAAGATTGCCGCTATCCAGGCGAACCGCTTTCGGGCGCAGTTTGGCAAGAATTATTTTGTCGATCGCGGCAAGAGTGTCATACGTATCCACAAGCAAAATGTTGTGCTCGGGAAAGAGCTGGTCAAAACGGCGATATGCCTGTTCCTCGTCTGCGCACGCCATAACAAACGAATGTGCCATCGTGCCAAAAACCGGAATGCCGAAGAGTTTTCCTGCCAGCAGGTTGGAGGTCCCACTGCATCCGCCAATGTAAGCGGCGCGGGCAGCAAGCACACCAGCTTCCGGACCGTGCGCCCGGCGCGAGCCGAATTCAACCACTTGCCGCCCCTGGGCAGCCGTTGTGACCCGCGCGGCCTTCGATGCGATCATAGTCTGGAAGGTCAGCGTGGACAGCAGAAACGTCTCTATGATTTGCGCCTCAATGATCGGAGCGGAAACACGCAGTAAAGGTTCTTCCGCGAAGACCGGCGTACCTTCGGGGAGGGCCCAAATGTCGCCGTGAAAAGAAAAACTCCTTAAATAGTCGAAGAAGTCATCGCCGATGCGGGAAAAGATGGGCTGTTCACGGAGATAGGAAATCTCTTCAGCGCTGAAATGCAAGTTTTCTAAATACTCCAGCGCCTGCTCCAGGCCTGCCGCCAGGAGAAAAGTTCGTTCCGGCGGAAGCGACCGCACAAATAATTCAAATGTTGCGTTACCGGTTAGCTTGTTTTCAAAATACGCAGCCGCCATCGTGAGTTCATACAGATCGGCCAATAGAGAGGAATGAAGGAGCGGTTGAGGCATTTAGGCTTTATGGTGCAGGCTTCCGGCAGCCGGAACCCTGCTGAAATATTGTATCGGGTGGGAGCGTTACGAGGGCTGGGAACGAGAAAGAATCGAACGAATATGAGAGAAGTGATTCATCACAGGCCGAGTTGTAACTTCGCGGCTTCGGACATGAGTCCCATATGCCACGCGGGCTCAAAAACCACATCGACCTGTACTTCTTTGACTTCGGGCAACCGGGAAAGCTTGCTTTGCACATCGGCTTTGAGCACATCACCCATGCCGCAACCTGGGGCGGTCATCGACATCTTCACGAGAATTTTCTTTCCACCATCGTCCGGCGATGTAACGACGCAGGAATAAATCAATCCCAGGTCCACGATGTTGACGGGAATTTCGGGATCGTAAACAGTCTTCAACTGGTCCCACACCATTTGTTCCTGGAACGTGCCTTCCATCTCTGGCTTTGATGCTTCAGTGTTCGAGAGCCCAAGCGCATCCGCATCCTTGCCGTCGATGCGGCACATGTAACCGAGATCGGTGGAAACCGTGTAGGTCCCGCTGAACGATTGCATGATCCGCACCGGCGTACCGGCAGGAAGCGTGCCTCGCGAACCGCTGGGGATTTGTACGACGTCGCATTCGCGATTCAACGAGATGGGTCCGATTGCAGTCATAAGAAGGAAATCTTCCTAGCCGATGTCACTCTGTCGAGACCGCATCGTGCTGGCCCGCCAGCGCGGCTTGCAGCGTGTGCCACGCCAGCGTAGCGCATTTCACTCGTGTGGGGAATTCGGAAACGCCGGAGAACACGGCCAGTTTGCCAAGATCCGCGTTCTTTCCATCTGTTCCTGTCACGAGCTTGTGAAAGTCCTCAAACAAGGCGGACGCTTCCTGCTTGCTCTTGCCTTTCACGATCTGCGTCATCATCGAGGCAGACGCTTTGGAGATGGCGCATCCCGATCCCTTGAATCCAATGTCGCGGATGGAATCGCCTTCCATGTCCAGATAAACCGTAAAGTGGTCGCCGCACAACGGATTGTAGCCTTCGGCGCTGCGGTTCACGGCAGGGGGTTGCTTGAAATTCCGCGGTGTCTTGCTGTGCTCCAGGATCACTTCCTGATACAACTCGCGCAAATCCGCCATCAGGCAAATACCTCTCTTACCTTTTGGATGCCCGCAGCCAGTGCGTCGATTTCTTCTTTTGTGTTGTACACCGCGAATGATGCCCGCGCCGTCGCAGGAATGCCGAAGCGCTCCATCACCGGTTGAGCGCAGTGATGCCCCGTGCGAATGGCGATCCCTTGCTGATCTAGAATCGTTCCGATATCGTGCGGATGTATGTCTTCCAGAACGAATGAAAGAGCGCCGGTCTTCTCACGAGCGGTGCCGATCAAACGCAAACCAGAAATGGCCGAAAGCGTGTGAGTCGCATAGGTTAGCAGTTCATGCTCGTGAGCCGCGACGTTCTCCCTCCCCAAATGATTTACGTAATCAATGGCTGCGCCCAAACCTATAGCTCCGGCAACATCCGGCGTGCCGGCTTCAAATTTATACGGCAGCTTGTTGTAGGTCGTTTTCTCAAACGTGACCGAACTGATCATGTCGCCGCCGCCCTGGTATGGAGGCATCGATTCCAGCAGGGAAGCCTTGCCGTAAAGAACCCCGATTCCCATCGGTCCGTAAACCTTGTGGCTGGAAAATGTATAGAAATCGCAATCCAAAGCTTGGACATCCACTCGTAAGTGTGGAATTGCCTGCGCTCCATCCACGAGTACGGGGATGTTGCGGCTGTGCGCCATCTTTATGATCGCCGCCAGCGGATTGACCGTGCCGAGCGCATTGGAGACGTGCGTGACAGCCACTATCTTCGTTCGCGGGGTCAACAGCTTTTCGAATTCGTCGAGCAGCAACTCGCCGCGATCATCAATAGGAGCAACTCGCAGCCGCGCCTTCTTTTCTTCGCACAGAATCTGCCAGGGCACGATGTTGGAATGGTGTTCCATCGCGGTGATTAGGACTTCATCGCCGGCGCCGACGTGTGCTCGCCCGTAGGTTTGGGCCACCAGGTTAATCGCTTCCGTGGTGCCGCGCGTAAACACTACCTCGCGCGAGTCGGCCGCGTTGATGAACTTCTGCACGGTCGTACGCGCATGGTCGTGGGCTTCCGTTGCCAGGCCGGAAAGGAAATGCACGCCGCGATGAATATTGGAATTGTCGTTTTCGTAGTAACCGGAAATCGCGTCGATCACGGCGCGTGGTTTCTGTGAAGTCGCGGCATTGTCGAGATAAACAAGCTTCTTCCCGTGAACCATTCTCGACAGGATCGGGAAATCTCTCCGGACTTTTTCTACATCGAGAGCGTCGCTCGTTGTCGATTCACCTGCGGAAGTTTCCGGGAGCTTATCGGCTAGTACGGTCATCCCACTTCCTCCCAACTTAATTCGCGATCCTTCGAAAGCAGTTCGTTCGAAGCATTGCCGGAACTCAGCAGAAAGGCTGACAACGACTCGTCGATCAACTTTTCCACGTAGCTTCGCGCCGCGCCCTGTTTCATACGGTCCAGGCATTCGCCGGCAAACGCGGAGAGTAGTAATTTCCGCGACGAAGCTTCATCGATGCCGCGCGAGCGCAGGTAAAAGAGCGCGACCTCGTCAATCTGGCCAATGGTTGCGCCGTGCGTACACTTCACATCGTCGGCGTAAATCTCCAACTGCGGCTTGGTATCGATTCGCGCATCGTCGGAAAGCAGCAGGTTACGATTAGTTTGTTTGGCGTCGGTCTTTTGCGCGTCTTTGTGAACGATAATGCGGCCGTGAAACACGCCATGCGCATGATCGTTCAGAATGCCGTTATAAAACTGGCGGCTCCCGCAGTGCGGGCTGGCATGCTCCACCAGCATGTAATTGTCGAGATGCTGTTCGCCTGTACCCGCGAACAGCCCGTTAATCAGGCATTCGCCGCCTTCTCCGGCCAGGACAGGATGCACATTGTTCCTAACTAAACCGCCTCCGAGCAGCACGGAGTGCGACGCCACATTTGCGCTTCTGCCTTGTTGCATGCGCAACGTCGAGATATTAAAGGCCTGCCGGTTTTCGCGCTCGAGCATGTAGTGCGACACGATCGCGCCATCACCCGCAATCAGTTCCGTCGCCGTGTTGCAAAAGCTGACGCTGTCATCCAGAGAAATGTAGTCCTCGACAATAGTGGCTTCGCTTTCCGCTTCGGCCACGATGAGATTGCGGGGATGCATCATTAGCGGAGATTGAGCGGAAGAAATTCCATTCGATACGAATAGTAGGTGAATGGGACTTTCCAGAACCGTGCGTCGCGCGATATGGATATAGGCCCCGTCTTCCGCAAATGCCGTGTTAAGCGCCGAGAACGCGTCGCGCTGAATATTCAGATAGCGACCCAGATGGCGTTCAACCGCTGCTGGGTCTTTCTGAATCTGCAACGCCAGACTGTTCACTTCGACACCTGTTGGCAGCTTGCCCATCGAGGACAACTCCGCCGCAAAGTGTCCGTTCACGAATACGAGCCGGCAGGAAGAATCAGGGATAATCCGCTGATCTGCGAGGGCGCTTTTTTCTGGCGTAGCTCCTGACTTTGTCGCCAAGTGAAAAACAGACTTTGCAATGGCCGCAACATTGGTAAAGCGCCAATCTTCGTCTCGCGTCGTGGGAAATCCGACTTCGCAGAAGCGCGCGAAGGCGTCTTCGCGCAATTTTCGCAGCCAGCCTAAATCGCGCCCGGCGGCATGCTTCGTGAATTCGCTGAAATTCTCGAGATGACTTTGTAATTGCTCAGTTGTCGAAATCATTTATCCCTATAACCTGTTGTCGAGAAGTGCCAGCACTACGCAAGCATCGCCTGCCGCGCCTCGGTCTCGAATACGTATCCTTTTTCTTCCAACTCCAGCGCCAGTTCTTTGCCGCCCGAACGAACAATGCGACCATCCACCAGCACATGCACGAAATCCGGCACAATGTAATTCAACAGCCGCTGATAGTGCGTCACGACGAGCATGGCTCTGTCCGGAGTCCGCAGAGCGTTCACGCCCTTGGCCACAATCTTCAGCGCATCAATGTCCAGCCCCGAATCGGTTTCGTCCAGAATTGCCAGCTTGGGTTCCAACACCGCCATTTGCAGGATCTCATTGCGTTTTTTTTCCCCGCCGGAAAAACCCTCGTTAACCGAGCGGCTCATCAGCTTGTCGTCCATTTCGAGCAGCTTCAGCTTCTCGCGGAACATGGGCAGAAAATCCATGGCGTCCATTTCATCTTCGCCCTTGTACTTGCGAATCGCATTGAGCGCGGAACGCAAAAAGTACGCATTTCCAATCCCCGGAATCTCCACCGGATACTGGAACGCCAGAAAGATACCCTCGCACGCGGCTTCTTCCGGCTTCATCTCCAGAAGGTCTTTTCCGTTGTATAGGACCTGGCCCTGAGTGACCGTGTAAGTCTCGTGGCGCGAGAGCACCTGGGCCAACGTGCTTTTGCCAGAGCCGTTCGGGCCCATGATCGAATGCACTTCGCCCGCATTGATGGTCAGGTCGATGCCCTTCAGAATCTCGTGGCCATCCACGCTCGCGTGCAAATTCTTGATTTCCAGTAAGCTCATTCTTGTCCTCGTTGATTTCTCATCCGCCATTCACAATCCCCGGGTGCCCCATTTCTCGCGTGCTCTCTGCGCGAGAAATGGGAATCGCAATTATCCGACGCTGCCTTCCAGGCTCACGCCCAGCAACTTCTGCGCCTCCACGGCAAACTCCATCGGCAATTCTTTGAACACCCGCTTGCAGAATCCATTCACGATCATGGAAACGGCATCTTCGGCGCTCAAACCACGCTGCCGCAAATAGAAGAGCTGATCCTCGCCAATCTTTGATGTGGAAGCTTCATGTTCCATGCACGCGGTGGAATTTCGCACTTCAATGTAAGGAAAAGTATGCGCGCCGCACTTGTCGCCGATCAGCAGGGAATCGCATTGCGTATAATTTCGCGCTCCGGTTGCGCCCTTCATAATCTTCACCTGGCCGCGGTAAGTGTTCTGTCCGTGACCGGCGGAGATTCCTTTGGAAACAACCGTGCTTCGGCTGTTCTTGCCGATATGAATCATCTTGGTACCGGTATCGGCCTGCTGATAATTGTTGGTCAGCGCCACGGAATAAAACTCGCCCACCGAGTTGTCGCCCTGCAAAATGCAACTCGGATATTTCCATGTGATCGCCGATCCGGTCTCGACCTGCGTCCAGGAGATTTTGGAATTCACTCCCTGGCACTTACCCCGCTTGGTGACGAAGTTGTAGATGCCGCCCTTGCCGTTCTTGTCGCCCGGATACCAGTTCTGCACGGTCGAGTACTTGATCTGCGCATTATCGAGCGCCACCAATTCCACCACTGCTGCGTGCAACTGATTTTCATCGCGAATCGGCGCAGTGCAACCTTCGAGATAGCTCACCGAAGCGCCTTCGTCCGCAATGATCAGAGTCCGCTCAAACTGTCCGGTTTCAGCCGCATTAATACGGAAATAAGTGGAAAGCTCCAGCGGGCACTTCACACCCTTGGGAACATAAACAAACGACCCATCGGTGAACACCGCCGCATTCAGCGAAGCAAAAAAATTATCAGTGTAAGGAACTACCGATCCTAAATATTTCTGGATCAGCTCCGGATGCTTCTGCACGGCTTCAGAGAACGAGCAGAAGATCACGCCGATCTCACCCAGCTTCTCCTTGAACGTTGTTCCCACCGATACGCTGTCGAACACCGCATCCACGGCAACGCCCGCCAGCCGCTTCTGCTCCAGCAGCGGAATGCCGAGCTTTTCGTAAGTGCGTAGAATTTCCGGATCGAGATCCTCCAGCTTCTCCAGGTTCGGTTTCTGCTTGGGCGCCGAGTAGTAAGAGATTCCCTGATAATCGATCGGCGGATATTTAATGTTCGCCCACGTAGGTTCAGCTTCCGCCTTCTCGAGGGATTGCCAGTGCTGCAACGCCTTCAACCGCCATTGCAGCATGAACTCCGGCTCGTTCTTCTTGGCCGAGATTAGGCGAACGGTTTTCTCATCGAGGCCCTTGGGAACGCGCTCTTCCTCGATATCGGTGATGAAGCCCCACTTGTAATCCTGTTCTGCCAGACTGCGAATTGTTTCAAGATTGCTGCTGCTCATTGCATGCTCCCGGAAATGATTTCGATACTAGGAACCAGTTGCCCGCGCGAATTTTTTATCGCCACTAACTGCAAAGGATGAAGCAGATCGGACAACGTCACTTTTTCCAGCGCGCCCCGCACCACTTCGCTTACGATTCTCTGATTGCTTTTGATGGGGCACGAGCGCTCCACGTCACACATTCCCACCGCATCACTGCACTCGGTCAGCGCGATCGGACCTTCGATGGCCACAATAATGTCAGCTACGGAAATTTGATCCGGCTTCTTAGCCAGACTGTATCCGCCCTTGATGCCCCGGTGCGAGGTCAAGAGGCCGCTCTCCAAAAGCTTCTTCAAAACCTTGCTCACAGTAGGCAAAGGCAACTTCGATTCGACCGCCAAATCACGGGACGTGCGAAGCGTCGGCGATCCATCGCGCGCAATATACGTCATCAAAACGACGCCGTAATCGGTCAGTTTGCCGAGTCGAATCATAGGTTTGACTGGTCCCGTAAATAGGACTGATTCAGTCTGCTTTAATACTAGACCATTTCAGTCCCCATTTTCAACTCTGGTTACTATTTCTTTCGCTCCGGCTTGTGGTGAACAGTCGGGAGATCAGGAAGACCGCGCCGGCCATTCTTCGTTGGACCGGCAGGAAAACTTCTGGATGAGGCATTGGCTCAGGCGATGCCATGGCGGTCGTGCATCCATCGTCGATCTTGCGAGCGCCCGACGACGGATCAAGACATAAGCAAATGAAGTTGTTCGTTGACGATCTAAAAAACTACATTTGTGGACCGAAAAACGCAGAGCGGCGCGTGACGTCGAAGGCATTAGAATTGCACGAACCAGCAAGCGAACTCCGCGACAGCTACTTGTTGGGAGGTCCGTCCTCCTGCTTCACCGTGACCCCTTCGCCTTCGAAAGGCCAGCTCTTATCAAGCAGCAATTCGTTTTCGCGGGCGTCTTTGGGTACATGATTGATCTTTAGATTCTCGAAAAAGTGAACGCCTGTCTTTCCCGCCGTCGCAATATCCAGGTCACCATCTCCATCCAGATCTTCCACAACAAACTGCGTCCCGGCTCCGGCAGTTCCGTTCAGTGAAACGGGATAGCGCGTGAACTCCCCAGTCTTGCGGTCAATCTTGTAGTAATAAATCACCAAAGGATCATATGAGCCCGGGTCGTTGCCCGAGTGCCCGCGATAGCGCTTTCCCGCCAATAATTCCGGAACTCCATCGCCGTCGATATCGACCAACTTGAGCGCATGAATCTGCGAGTAAGATTCGTCGATCACATGCTTCACCCAAGTCCGGTCGGCACCTTCGCCCTTCTGTTCCAGCCAATAGAGGCCGTAGCTATGGCCCTGGCCATAGATAATGTCGGTCTTGCCGTCGTTGTTCACGTCATAGCCGATGATGGGAAAGCCGGCATCGCCGAGCTGCCAGTCTCCATGCCACTCCCACTTGTCGTTGTCGGCATCGATGTTCTTGAACCAGCCGTAAGGAGTCAGAATGTCGGCTTTGCCATCGCCATCCACGTCGGTAATGCCGATGCCGTGTCCATCTTGTTCTTTCCCTCCGACATGGTGAACCTTCGGTTCCAGGCCGGAGAAATCAACCCAAAGAATTCCCGAATGGTTGTAATGCGCGAGCACGAGATCAGGTTTGCCGTCGCCGTTGATGTCGCCCGTCGCGCCGCCTTCGGTGTCATAACTGTCAGTGATGAAGTGCTTCTGCCACATTACCCCGGCCTTCTTCGGATTCTCGTACCACCACAGCCCGTTCAGCATCCACCCTGTTGTTACCACATCAGGTGCCCCGTCGTGGTTCACATCGAAAGTCCATTCTCCACAGTCGGAGACGAACTCGTTGAGAAGGCCTACTGTCCGGTATTGATGGCGCTTCCACTCACCTCCCTGCGGTCCCGGATTTTCATACCAATAAGCGCCGCTCAATATGTCGGGCCGACCGTCGCCATTCATGTCGAGCGTGGTAATGCCCTCGGCATGGTCGGTGCCCAGACGGTGTACGAAAAAAGTCGTCTGCGGAATGTCTCCGGGGCCATTGCCGGGAGTGGTCTTATGCGCGCTTTGTGCGGCGGCAACGCAAACGCCCGCCACTGTGGACACAATGATAAGAACTACGAATCTAATATTTTTCAGCAAGCCGATTCTCCGCGAAATCTTTTAGGCGACATTATTGTTTCATACTAGTTTCATCGCGTCGGGGTCCCACTTCACCACAGCGCCGCGATCAAGGCTTACATTGCTGAGCAGTGCCGCGCCCGCAGCGCGGAAACCGAACACCGCATCTTCCACAACAGGTTTCCGCGAGCGAACCGCCGCAAAGAAATTCTGGAAGTGGTCATAGCGGTCGCTATAGCCCTCAGGCGCGACGTATTTTTCGTATTCCGCTGACGGCACTCCCGTTGGGTGCGAAGCCAGATACTTCTGCTCATAGCTTTCCAGAATTTGCTTTTGCATTGCCTTGGTGAAAGTGCCGATCATGTAGCCCGGTTCTTTTTCGAGTGGCGTGCGGCTCACGCTGACCGTATTGCCGGCAATCTCCATCGTGCCTTCCGAGCCGGTGAAGATCAACCCTTCGCTCTCCTCCCCTCCATCCACGAAGTTCACGCGCAGGCTAAGGTTGAACCCTTCGCGATAGTCAAATAGACCCAGCATCACGTCGGAAGCGTCGCGTCCATCTTTCCAGAAGCGTAATCCTCCAGTGGCCATAGCTCGCGTGGGACCATTGGTTCCGGTGATGAAATGCGTTCCGCTGAATAGATGTACGAATAAGTCTCCTGCCACGCCGCTGCCGTAGGCTTTCCACTTGCGCCACTGAAAAAAGTGTTCTGCATTGAAGGGGATTTTCGGCGCAGTTCCCAGAAACCCCGTCCAATCGCAGGTTTCAGTCGAGGCATCCAGAGGAACGGTATAGTTCCACGCGCCCATCGACGAATTGCGATCCCAATGCGCGGTCACCATGTTGAGCTGCCCAATAGCCCCGGAAGCGAGCAGCTCTTTCGCCTTCATGTAAATGATCGAGCTCACACGCTGGCTTCCGATCTGGATGATACGGTTCGTCGCGCGAGCGGTCTCGATCATCTCCGGCCCATCGGCATACAGATGGATCATGGGCTTCTCGCAATAGACGTCCTTGCCCGCTTTCATCGCATCAATGGAGACTTGCTTGTGCCAATGGTCGGGAGTACCGATAATGACGGCGTCGATGTCCTTGCGCGCCAGAATTTCTTTGTAGTCGCGCGTGGTAAAGATCTCGTTGCCCCAAACTTCCTTGCAGTGATCGAGCCGGCCGTCGTAACAGTCGGCCACGGCGACAAGCTTCACGCCCGGAACTTCCATCGCAACCTTGGTGTCTCCCTGGCCCTGACCGCCAGCCCCAATCAGCGCGATCTGAATATGATCGTTAGCGGCAATGGGCGCTGTAGGTGCTGTCTGCACCGCGGTCAGCGCGTGAATTTTCGTTTTCGCTGCGAGGAACGTCTCTGCGGTTGCAGTGCCCGCCACTTTCAGAAAATTTCTACGATTCAACACGTTGAATGTCTCCCAGCCTGGAAGTTGATCGCCGACAGCAACGATAGTCTCTCGTGTGGGATTTTGTCTCGTGCCAAAATCCGGCAGGGTCAGTTCCGTAGGAGTCGAAAGGTTAGAATGGATTTCGGAGAAGGCGGCAATATCCGTTTGCGGCGACCCCCATTCCGTGAAGTGAAGGCTGAGCTTTCTGCGGTTGTACACTTTTGAATCAGAGGTAGGAATCGATGTCCACGCGTCACCAGACGCGCTTTCCTGGGAATGGCCGCTGCCATGGGCGCCACGGCAGCCTGGAGTAGTCCGTTTGGGACAAAATCTCATGTTGCATGGCGGGAACGCCGCGACCTTTTCCCCGAAGGAGTTGCATCAGGAGATCCCGACAGCAACAGCGTTTTGCTATGGACGCGATATCCGTCGACCGATAAGAATCCAGCTCTGAAGCTGAACGTCGAAGTCGCCGAGGATGAGGCGTTCTCTCGGGTTGTAGCAACTGCGGCGGCTCCGGTTTCCGCAGTCTCCGACTGGACTTGCCGCGTCCTGGTTGGCGGACTCAAGCCGGGCCGCGTGTATTGGTATCGCTTCACCGATCGCGAAGGCTTCGGCAGCCGTGTCGGAAGAACGATCACAGCGCCCGCGGTGGACGATGCGAGGCCGGTCCGGTTTGTTTTTGTGAGTTGCCAGAATGCGAACCAGGGAGCGCAGAACGCCTACCGCAGAATGATTTTTGAGGATGAACACGCCGCCGAAACGGAGCGCATTGGTTTTGTGCTGCACCTCGGCGATTTTATTTATGAAATTGTCTGGTACCCGGAGGACCGCCCGCAGGGCATGTACGACCGCCGCCTGCGAGACATCGCCCGCTATCCGCACGGCGAGAAGATTCGCGATTTTCATATCCCGACAACGGTAGAAGACTATCGCGCGGTCTATCGCGGTTACCTGAGTGATCCCGATCTTCAGGACGCGCGCGCACGCTGGCCCTTCGTCAACATGTGGGACAACCATGAATTCAGTTGGCTGGGCTGGCAGTCGGTGCAAAGATTCGGAGGCAAAAATCTTCCGGCGCAGACCCGCAAAGTTGCGGCCAACCAGGCATTCTTCGAATACGAGCCGGCACGGATTACGAAACCCGCCTGCATCGCGAAACTTTGCGACGACGCAATGCCGGACATACTGCCTTGACAAAAGGGTTCACGGGAAGACTCGCACGGGCAATCCACAACCGCGTGATGGAGGACTTGAACCGGAACGGAACCGAGATCTTGCCGTATCCCCTGCAACGAGAACTCGTCAGAAATCTCACAATCGCAGCAGACGCTGCGGGTCGGGCAGATCTTGTGCCGATGTGGGCAGGGCAAAGCGCCAATCTTTCCCCTTGCATCGAAGTGTCCGCTTTCTTGATCTCATTGGTCGAGGAGATTTCTGAAATCGCGGAGCCCATCATGCAGTGGAGCGCAGCCCGCCGTGAAAAGTAAATTCTTAAATAAGGAGAAAAGAGATGGAAACGTCAAATATCACGGACAAAGTTGCACAGGACTTCTAACCCGGAGGTAACCCATGCATCCTTTCTACATGTCCCGTTGGCCCCGATTTTCGCAGCTTTCTTGTATAGTGCTGGTGTTTTCTATGATGCTCGCAATATCTCAACTGCCGCCCCACGCCCAGGGAAAGGAACGCCCCGTGAAATACCCCACTCTTTATCGCACGATACAGGTAGATGGACTCTCCATCTTTTACAGGGAGGCCGGGCCGAAAGACGCGCCGACACTTCTCCTGCTGCACGGACTCCCGTCTTCCTCGCGGATGTTCGATCCCTTGTTCTCTCGGCTTTCCGATCGCTATCACCTTATCGCGCCCGATTACCCGGGCTTCGGACATAGTGACTGGCCGGACCCGAAACAATTCGCGTACACGTTCGATCACATCGCCGAAACCATGAATCACTTCACCGAAGCTCTTGGGCTCTCGCGTTACACGCTTTATATGCAGGACTACGGCGGCCCCGTGGGTTTTCGCATGGCCTTGGCCCATTCGGACCGGATCGAGGGTCTCATAGTCCAGGATGCAGTGGCGCACAATGAGGGTCTGGGCGCAAATTGGAAAACACGACGAGCTTTCTGGGCCGATCGCGCTGCCAACGAAAGCGCACTTCGTACCAACCTGCTGTCGTTGCAGACGACGCGCACGCGCCATGTCGGAAGCGATCCCAACGTGGAACGCCATGACCCCGATCTGTGGACGGACGAATTTTACTTTCTCAATCAGCCCGGCCAGGTCGAGATTCAGAGCGACCTCTTCTACGACTACCGCACCAACGTTGAAAGCTATCCCAAGTGGCAAGCTTGGATGCGCCAGAAGCAGCCGCGCCTGCTGGTGATTTGGGGCAAGTATGAGTCATCGTTTGACTCCTCGGAACCGGAATCCTATCGGCGAGATGTGCCCAATGCTGAGGTCTACGTTGTCGATGGTGGTCATTTCGCATTGGATACGGCGGCGGATGATATTGCGACGCTTATAGGTCAGTTCATGAAGCCGCAGAAATGATTTGGACCATTCGTTTTGAGCCGTGCAAGGAGAAGAAATTATGGCAAGTGAAACGACAGCCCGCCCACCCTTGCCTCCATTCACCCGCGAGAGTGCGATGCAAAAAGTGCGTCTCGCCGAAGATGGCTGGAATACTCGCGATCCCGCAAAAGTAGCTCTTGCCTACGCGATCGATTCACGATGGAGGAACCGCTCGGAGTTCATCAACGGGCGAAACGAAATCATTGCTTTCCTCTCTCGCAAGTGGGCCAAAGAACTCGACTACAGGCTCATCAAGGAAATGTGGGCATTCACGGGAAACCGCATTGCCGTGCGCTTCGCGTACGAGTGGCACGATGAATCCGGTCACTGGTATCGCTCCTATGGCAATGAGAACTGGGAGTTCAATGACGATGGGCTCATGGCGTCAAGGTATGCATCAATCAACGACCTCTCCATTCTAGAGGCCGATCGGAAATACCACTGGGCTTTCGGGCCACGTCCCGAAGGCCATCCAGGATTGAGTGACCTCCGCCTCTAGGTTAAAGGACACAATATGGACAAGCGAGTTCAGTCTTTACTGCAACCGCCATCGGTGGCGGCACGGCCAAACCGAAAGTAGCGACGAAATCCGGGTTGCTTCTCGGAGCATGTTAAGACGACCGCCCGTCGGCGGCAGACGGTTTCGCTTACCGGTTCCGATGCGATGCGAAGGAGAACGCGACGCGAAACGAAGCAGATCCACTGCCGCCAAATCGACAAAACTCCGGATGAATCGTAACCACACTCGCTTTTTGACGAATAAATTATGACTTTTTTATTCGAACTTTATGCATTTTGTTCGTTAATGATTTGGGTTGCGTGATTTGAGTAACGCTTCGGGTTGGGAATCCGGACCGAGGTTTGACATGTTCGCAAAAATGGCAATGACGTTTCTTGGCATGATGGGCATTGCATTTTACGTACGGTTCTTGGTGGCTCTTTGGAAGGAGAGCAAGCCTCGTTCGAGCGGTTATTGGCTGCGTCTGCGACTCGGCTCCGCCGAACCCACGATAGCTGAACTGCCGAAGCAGAGAAAGCCACTGAGGCGCGCTGCGTAAGAACGGATTGGAATAGGACATTTGTGGAGGTCAGTTATGCTGGCACGAACGCACATCGTACGGGTCATCGTCAGTGCAGTGCTGGTCGCTATCTTGGCCATGGTAGGAACCGCGGTCGCACAAAGGGCAGCAGTTCCGAAGTCACAGGATAAGCTGGCATTGGGAGAACCCGAGGTCAAGCAGTTGCTTCTCCTTATGGATACCAACAAGAGTGGCAAAATCTCCAAGGAAGAGTGGATGAAATTCATGGAATCTGAGTTCGACAGGCTGGATAAAGATAAGAAAGGACAGTTGGACATAAAGGAACTAGAGCAATCGAAATTGCGCGTAAGCCACCCAGTGAACGTGGGGAAGTAGAGGCAGCGCGTTTCAGTGCTTGCTAGGGGAACACTGGACTGTTCACTCGGATAATGCTCGCTCGCGTTTCTACCGTTCTGCTGGCATTCATCTTGGCCGGAGTGCCGCCATTACATGGCCTGGATCAGTCCCCGAGCGTTGACGCATTGGGACCGATCGCAACGGATCGGCCCGCAGTTACGAATTCCAGCGTTGTGGTCCCGGCTGGCAGCCTGCAGGTGGAGAACGGTTTCCTTGAAACTAGCAGCCAGGGACAGATCGTGTTAGATGGCCCGGAGAGCTTAGTACGTTTTGGAGTCGCCAAGAGGACTGAGTTACGTTTCACCGTACCGGACTATTTCCACAACCTGAACGCCGGGGGGCTCGGGATTCGGTGACTCTGCCTTTGGAGTAAAAGAACAGCTTGGCCCTACGCCGGGTAAATTCGATATATCTGTAATCCTGTTCCTGAGTTTTCCGACCGGCACCAACGACGTGTCGAGCGACGGGTACGATCCGGGATTGCAGGTACCATGGTCCCGCGCTCTATCCACTAACTGGACGGCGGCCGGAATGTTCTCGGTGTATTGGCCCACTCAAGGCCGCACGCGAAACGTGACCGGCGAATCGACGTTCCTTTTGGATTGTCAATTGACGAAGCCCTGGGACGCCTTTGTCGAATACGCGGGCGACTTTCCGGAAAACGGTGGGCCGCGGCACTTGCTGCACTTCGGGACGGCTTTAAAGATCACCAAGCAGCAACAGATTGACTTCCATGTCGGCGTGGGTCTGTCATCCGCCGCAGTGGATCATCTCATTGGGATCGGCTATTCGTTCCGCATTCAGGCGATCCGTCGCCAGACGAGCTTTAGGTGAATTTGTTGCCATACAAAGACACCGACGCGGCACTAGAATGCTGCAAGCAGGGCGGGACTCCTAGCAGGTTCGGGGACCCGGTAATTGTTTTGATGACGCTTCGGTTGGGCTGCTCCTGAGTAGATCGTGGATTTATACAGCGCAATTCAATACGTGTTGTTTGTGGTCATCGTCACCGCCTTGGTGAAGCCCTTGGGCGGATACATGGAACGGGTCTTTTCCCGGCAGCGGACGGCACTTGATCGTTTCTGTGTTCCAGTTGAACGGCTGATCTATCGCATTACCTTCGTCGCTCCCGATGCGGAGATGACCGGCAAGGAATATGCGACCTGTTTTGTGCTCTTTGGCTTTGCCGGCACGCTCCTGTTATATGGCATTCTCAGGATGCAGCAGTTTCTTCCCTGGTTCTTTCCGCAGTACCACACAACACCATTATCCCCGGACTTGGCTCTGAATACGGCAATCAGCTTCTCCACGACCACGACATGGCAGGCCTATGCCGGCGAGAATACGATGAGCTACTTCAGTCAGATGGTCGGACTCTGCGCGCAAAACTTCTTGGCTGGTGCTGCGGGGTTAGCCGTGGGCGTTGCCTTTATCCGCGGCCTTGCGCGGCAACTCTCCGACACGCTGGGCAACTTTTGGGCTGATCTCACACGCGCCCTGCTCTGGATCCTGTTACCGGGAGCACTGATGGGCGCCTTGCTGCTCGTATGGCAGGGCGTTCCGATGAGCTTCCATCGCTACGCTGTCGTCACAACCGTCGAAGGCACGCAGCAAGTGATACCACAAGGTCCTGTGGCAGCAATGGAGATCATCAAGAATCTCGGCACGAATGGCGGTGGCTTCTTTAACGTAAATGGGGCGCATCCCTATGAGAATCCTACGCCGCTTGCAAACTTCCTCGAAATGTTGGCAATCGTGCTCCTGCCCGCCGCTTTCACGAACACCTTCGGCAGGATGGTGGGCCAGCCTCGACAAGGATGGCTTCTTTACGGAGTGATGCTGCTCCTGTTCGTCTGCGGATTGCTCTTCGTACATCACTTTGAACAACGGGGTATTCCCCAGGTCGGAAATGTGGATTTCCGAAATAGCCGCCTCCAGTCTGGCGGAAACATGGAAGGGAAGGAGGTGCGCTTCGGCATAGGTAGTTCGACCCTTACAGCTGTCGTTACATCAAACACGGCCACGGGATCAAACAACTCAATGGACGACAGCTACACCTCGCTCGGCGGTATGGTGTTGTTGATGAACATGCTGCTCGGAGAACTCGTGTTCGGAGGTCTGGGAACTGGCATTTATAGCATGGTCATGGCCGCTGCAATCGCCGTGTTTCTAGCGGGACTGATGGTTGGACGAACGCCTGAATACCTGGGAAAGAAGATAGGGCCTGCGGAGAACAAAATGATCATGCTCTACGCTTTGGCGGCCCCGCTAGTCGTCCTGCCACTCACTGCGATTGCCGTGAGCACCAGGATGGGACTGTCCGGGCTCACCGTCAACACCGGCCCGCATGGTTTTACGGGAATTCTCTTTGCCTTCACTTCCTGCTTCGCCAACAACGGCCAAAGTTTTGCCGGTCTGAGTGCCAACACTCCGTTTTACAACCTCACCACGGCATTGGCGATGATGGTTGGCAGGTTCGGCTTAGCGATTCCTGCATTGGCGTTTGCCGCTCTCTTTGGTCGTCAGAGAAATACCCCTTCCTCATCGGGAACTCTTCCTACCCATTCTCTTGTGTTCGGGGTCCTACTCATGACCTGTTTGATAGTACTGGTGGCACTGAGCTATCTTCCTGCCTTGGCCCTGGGTCCAGTACTGGAACGATTGCTCTTGGGAAGATAGAGAATTTTAAATTCAAATATCATGCTTGCACCGCGCCCTACCAAGCTCCGTTCGCAACGCGACATTAACCTGTGACGGATCCCGCTGCAGCTCTCGCTCGCCGCAGTCGCGCTGTTCGCGATCACCCTGATTCCGGACATCCTCGACAAGTATGGCGTTATTCACATCCCCTCGTGGTTGACCATGGGCAGCATCGACGACGCGCGCGCGATCCTGTCGGCGATGATGGGCGCGGTCGCGACCGTGCTCGCGCTGATTTTCTCGGTTGCACTCCTCGTGCTGTCGATGGTCTCCACGCTGTTTGGGCCGCGCCTGCTCTATCGGTTCCTGCAGGACTGGGTTACCCAGGTCACGATCGGCATGTTCATGGGAACGTTCGTGTACATCTGCCTCGTCTTCCTGGTCACGCATCAGGATCCGCGGTCATCGTTCATCCCACAAATTTCGCTGATCACGGCCTGGATACTTGTCGTGCTCAGCTTCGGGTTCCTCGTCTACTACAGCCATCGGGTTGCGAAATCGATCCAGAACCCCGACATGATCGCCGCGATCGTGGACGATTTGTATGTCGCGGCCGGCAGAGCACACATGTCCGGCCCTGGCGAGGGCACGGGTGTCGTGCCCGATGATGCTGCGATTCTTCACCAGGCTGAGACTGGCGGGACCGTGTCGTGCGCGAAGAGCGGATATCTACAGCACGTCGATCACGGTGCCCTGGTCGCGTCCGCGCGCGCGGCGGACGCACTGATCGTGCTGAGGTTCCGCCCCGGCCAGTTCGTG
>Ga0209006_10000696_pt1 | contig 31322 bp, 23 predicted proteins | sample JacPin_JW_Ref_O2_FD_188567 | JGI IMG/M metagenome (GOLD analysis project Ga0209006, IMG submission 188567) | Forest soil microbial communities from Algoma, Ontario, Canada - Jack Pine, Ontario site 1_JW_Ref_O2 (SPAdes) (version 2) | ecosystem: Environmental > Terrestrial > Soil > Boreal...
GTGGCCAGGATTGCGATACCGTTGCGATTTGCAAGGAGAGCCGAGAGCGCCCGGATAAACGATGCCGCCAGTGGAGGATGTAGATGAGCCTCTGGTTCGTCTATCAAAACCAAAGTTCGCTCGCCGACAAGTTCAACAAGCCGCGTCATTGATAGCAGCACAATCTTGTGTCCTGAGCTAGCCCTTCTGTACAACGTACTGAGCTCCTCCTCAGTAAACGCATCGTCTACTTGCGTCAACGCCATCGAGGCGAAGAGGGGGTCCGTTTCAAGTGCCGACATGGCAGCCAGCCAATGCTTACGCCTTGAACTGCGTAGACACAAAAGAGTACTGCGAACAAACTCCTCGGCGAATTCGTCGAGTGACTTGGGCCTGCTGGGCTGTTCCACACCTGCCTGTCGCCGCAGACCAATATATGAGTAATGAATGCCCGATTGCGTACCACCTTCTGACGGTGGCTCAAATTCGTCGAATGCACTGAATGCCACATCTATCAGGTTTGCAAATGTTGGCGCTTCTTCATCATGCTCCGCAAGCCGAAACGACAGTTGCCCCAGATCGAATCTGACCTCGTCAGTCATTCGTAAACGCAACAACTTGCTGATTGCTGACAGGAGGCGAGTTTTCCCGACCCCATTTCTCCCAATAACCACATGGATGTTCGTCGGAGGAGTGATGTCGGGCACAACATTAAATTCAAGTTGCTGACCAGATGGGAAGCTGTAGATGAGCCTATATGGCAGTGGATGGGCAGAGCTCCGAAGAATATCTCTAAACTTAGCTATTGATGCGACCGACACACCGCGCATAAGAGAGGTGTGCAATCCTGGCTCTTCTTCAAAGTCATGGTAAATATTTTGGTCCCACACTAGATCACGCAGCGACGTGACGATATCGAGTCGGTCATTCTCCTCCACCATTAGAAGAGTTTCGTAATATTCTTGGCTTTGGCCTAGAGAACAGAACTCTGGTTCCAGGAAGGTAAACTCCACCGGTATGATTACTCGGCCACTCTCCATCCCCTTTGACATGATTTTTACGTTGCCAAGATCGAGGCGCTGGCCAGCATCGCTGAAGTAAATTAACTGGAACAATGTCTTATAACGAAAATCGTCCCAGTTGTCAGTGACCAAGAAACACGCACTATGCGCAATGAGGAACCGAGATTCTGAATGAGAAATCTGCTTGAATAGCACCAGGGTCTCCCTCTCTTGATATCGCAGGGCTTTTCCCATGTATACCATTGCGCCCGATTTGCGATGTTAGAAAACCCCTCCTAGATTCGCTTTTGCGGAGCCGCATAAACATTGGATCGCATCGCCGACGGTCGGAACGTTAGAAATGTGTAGATTTCTTACATGGCGTGGATTCTCCAGACTTCGTCAACCGTCAGAGCGGTGCGGTTCTCTCATCGGGCATTGATGAAGTATTGCGATAAACTAGATCATTCATTGCAATCAAGCCTTGACATGAAGTAAGCCAAAGCTTATTGTGAACCGGATTCGGCGAAGCGAAGGATGAAGCGATTTTTCCGCTTCTCGTCCGAGGGGGCTTCTTCTCGCCGAGTTCACCCAGGGAAACGTGTGTAACGAATGCTGTTTTGAGTAAAGGGAGGGCGCCGTGTGCGTCGACGCCTTTGCGACGAAATTGAGTTGATCATTGGGGCACAGTCCTTTTAGCGCTAGTACTTCGGGATCGAAACGTTACATCGCTTGGGAGGGTTCATGACCTTGATCGTTCTTTTTCTCGCATTTCGGATCTTTCAGGCCGAGGCTCCCGCTGCCACACAGTCGAACATTGTCGTCACGGACGAGACAATCGCTCAATCTCCAGCCGTTCAGGCGATTTGTTTGACAGGAAAGGGCGACAACAAGGCATATGGGGACGCTACTAAACAACTTGGTGAATACCTGGTTAAAAAGAATATCAAGCCTAGGCCCATCTTTAGCACTACGTGGACCGGTGGTCCTGATGCCAAATCCCCTCAGACGGATGCTCAGTGGGATGTGTGCACAGAATCCAAACCCCCGAGCGACGGTATTTCTCCTCCGTTTGAGCTCAAGGATATTAAAGCCCAAGAGGCAGGACACATCGTCTGTCAGAGCACCTTGGCAAATCTAGGCCAATGTTTCGCTGCCGTCGTAGACTTCGTCACCAAGAGCGGGAGAACACCATCTACTTTGCCTCGCTACAACATAGTCAAAGATAACGGCGCTGATAAACCCGGAACCTACGAGATCTGGTTACCACTTAGCCCCGCCGGTCCGGCATCCCCAAAGAACTGAGGCAAGACATGCTTATGCGAGTTCCTATTATTCGTGTGGCGGCGATTTCTGTTGTGCTCCCTTTCCTCATGCAATTGGGCGTCGCTCAGTCGACCGCCGAGAGTCGCCGAGCTGTTGAAATCAGCGTTGATGCATTTGTGAATACCGTACGGAATTCCACGGCCCTTTGTTTAGGGCAGTTTGAAATCGTGGACTTCCCTCGCGGGAGGATGACCGTTGGTGTTAGCAGGTTGGGAAAGGCAAACACGCGTCGGTTCTCGCTACAATTCAGCAAATCGACAACGGCTCGCATCTACATTTATCCGAAGGATGTAACTCGGACAACCAACATGTCCGGCCCGTGTAATGTTAATGAGGAAGCCCGCTCAAAGGCCGTCCTCGCAGGAAGGGTCAGTGACGCCGTGATACTCGGCTGGATGCAAGGAAGTGAAAGTGGAATCACAGGTTTTAGCATTCCTGCGCTGGTACGGAAATCTGGCATACAGACTGATGGGCTCTCGTTAGTTGCATCGGAAGTTACACCGGATAAACGATCGGTATTGGGAGGGACAATTGAGATCGGAAAAACGAGTATAGCCATCGACAATAAATATCAAGACTTAGATGTCACGGAATCTAGCTTGCAAGGAGTTTTGCGGCTCAGGAGTGGTGAGGCGCACCTGACTGTTCCGGTGGGCTTCACAGGTGGTGCAGGAAAAGAAACGGTTCCTTTCGATCTCATCACCGGCAGCAATGCGGACTTAAAACTTGATCTTACAAGCGCCGCTACAATACTCGAAAACGGCAAGTTCCGAGCCCCAAAGTTTTCACTGAAGAATCCTGGCAGCGCGTCGGCGGACTTCGTGTTAGGCCGTTTGAAACTTGTTTACAATGAATTATCCGCGAATGAAATTTTCTTGACGGCAACTGAAGAGGCTCTTCAATCTTCCCTCGAAAATGTGACTTTCGCGGCCCTTCGAGGAATTCAAAATGCACAGCCTCAAGTTGATGTAACCGACATCAAATCCACATCCGCCTCGTCGGTCGAAATGAATGGGCAGCCCTCAGCATTGGGAATTGAGTTAAGGCCTAAGAGCGTCAAGGACCTCAAATTAATCTCCGACAAAATACAGATCAATACTCGATCCTTAGCATTAGACGGTTCGGGAACGGTCGACGTTGCTTCGGCCGACGAAAGGACAGTCACTGGGAAAATCAATTACGACAGCGTTTCTGCTAAGAAATTGGGAGGCGTGGCTGAAACGGCGCTGTTGGAACATCTCATAATCAAGGGTCTCAGCAGCACAAGCGCATATTCCGGTACCGTCGCAGGTAGTCTGAAAAAACTGCTCTTAGGTAGAGCACTCTTGACCCCGGCTGCGGCAGAGTTAGGCGGTCAATTCACGGCCGATGGTAACCTCGCATTGAACATCAAGGATGTTCGCATGGGTGGATTCGCCTTGACGGGGATTGACGGAGACAGCCATGAGTACGAAGCGGTCTTGGCCGGGGTCGACCTGCGCGGAAGTTTCTCGCCCGCAAGTGGGATTCTAACTTTTCCTTCCCGCACCCTCAACATCAAGTTGCGGGAGCTAAAAGCACCCGCAGCCAAAATCATTGGTGGGACCCCTTATTTTTCGCCTGAGTTAATGCAACTGCAAAATGCCAGTTCTGTAACGCTCGATCAAGATGCAACGAATGGTTCGTTGGATTTTTCTTCAAAGTCGTTTTCTATCAAGGACCCAACGGTTTGGACGAAAACCAAGAACGCCACGCTGCCTCTGGGCGGGGATCTCTCGACTTCTGGATCGACCGCACTCAAAGCATTTCTCGGTAGTGGCCAGATACTTCCGGTAACCGGCTTACTCGCGCTGGACAATATAAACATTACGCTGCCTGATGGCATTACCTCGGTGACATTTCGAATCTCGGGCTTGGACGTGGAGGTCCAATACCTGAAGATCCGTCGGTTCGAGATTCGTCTGAGCCTGGATCCTGCAAACCTCACCGTCGAGGCAGATCTTACCGCAACCACGGTGGAATTGGGAGTTGGCAACGTTGCGCACTCTCAGAATCCGGTCTTTCAAGGAACTGCGACTGCTCCTGTAACAGCAGATTCTCTCTCAGGAGGCTTCAAACTGGGTCCTGATCCACTTCAATTTACTGATCTGTCGATCTTGAATGGTTCGGTTAAGCTGAAAGAGGCCACATATTCCACCCCCGACCCAATACAATTTCGTGCGGGCACGGCTGCACTGATGCTGGGAAGACTCACTGAGACAGATGCGCAGGGGAGCCTGAAGATAACCGATGCGCACGTTCATGTTGAGGGTGCCGACACCAGCGATGCAAGTGTGGGCGAATTGACTCTCACCTTCGCCGGTTCCAAATCAGATCCTATTGCAAATGGCAACGTCAGACTGGACACGATCAATTTTGTTAGTCAGTCGGGTATAAAGCTCGACAATTGTGGAGACAATCATCTTCCAATCCGTCTCTCTCTTCAGGCGGGTGGCCTAGCAGGTCCCATGTCGATTTCGAGTGGCAAGACAAGCTTTCGCTTCGCTTCAAATGACGCTCAAGTTCAGCTCTTTAGACCCCTAACTCCTCTGTGGCAGTGCGAATGGGATGCAAAGGTTGGCGAAATTGCGATCCCGTATCCGTGCTGCGAGTGGTGCGGAGGTTTTTTAAAATATCCCTGCAACTGTCGCGTCTGCCAAACCATAATCGAAATCAAAGTGCGGTGGCAATTGACGGTGGGAGGCTTCCAGTCCTCGGGGCTGGTCACACAGATCAAGCTTAAAGCAGATCCCAATAACGGCATAAAGCCGTGTGAAGGCCATATGACGCAGTTGAATCCCCCATTGGTAGGCACTTTTGCTCTTCATCCCACCATACCCGGGGGCAACATTGTTTCCGACGGTGTGCGAGATTTGGTTACGGCAGCTATTGCGCCGGGGCAGACGGCATTTGCGAATGCGGCCGGTTCATTCGGGTCGCTAGTCAGTTTGACGCACATTGGCGACAGCTTCTATATGTTTGGTAGCTGCGACTGAGCGGTGTTATACGGCAGTAGCATATGCTGAAGGCGCAACTCGTACGAATTAGGCACCTACAGATTGAGTGGAGTGGAAAGAACATTAAACCGCGTCCACTTTTCGGAACCCGTCTTGCCTCCGTTATTCCAAGGAAGACCGACATTGGATTGGTGAGGAGAGTAGGTGAATGAGCGCTACTCGACGAGAGTTTATTCGCAACGCTGCCCTCGCGGCGCCGTCGCCTTTTTTCTATCGAGTTTTACCCGGGTGCGCGAAAGTGCCCTCGGGTCAAGGCCAGTCGCCTGATATCTACTACGATTCCGATGGCCTAATTGTCCACAGAGGTTGCGATGGAGGTGACACAGCGCAACGAGAGGGTTGGTATTGGTTTGGACTATGGATTCGACAAAATATCTTGACAGATTCTTCTAAGTACGACCCATGGGTGATTCCCCGGAAATTGACGTTTTCCGAAGTCTTGCAGCTGCTTGAACCTGCCGGTGACGGTGTTTTTTATCGTCACCCTAAACTTCCACCCTGGAATAATCCGTATGACAAGCAATGGGGCTTTTCCCGCGATCAAATGATACCTCTCGTTGCGGCAATGGGGGTGTGGGGGAAAACGGCAGAACTGCGGCGGCTTTGGAATGCCCTGCCGCAAGATGTGATAGGTGGGACGAAACACACTTTCAACGGCCAATGGCAAACCTTTCTGGGGCAGAAGACGGTCTACACTGGTGACGACGTAAAGTTTGCGACGATCAATCTCTTCCGTCGTGCTTGGAATGAAGATCCGATGCTCGCCTCCGATGGTAATGGCACCCCCGGAGAAGACGAACTTGCAGGAAATGTCGGCATTCGACTGGCCGCCAGCGCGAACGACCGCGACAATACCGGGGATGACTTGAACTTAATTGTCATGCTGCTGATGTCGATTCTCCGTTTTCCGAGCAAGATTAGCACGGCAGCCATAAACGTCTACGCTAAGAATCGCCCCGTGAGTTATGGGTCATTTCTTGATACTTACTACAAACGCTTTGGATTTCATCAAGATGACTCTGAAGAACTGATGGCGAACCGAATTGACCAGGGCATTAAGAGCGGGTGGACGACGGACTCATCTCGTATCTATGGCGCCATTCGGTGGTACCAGAGGGCTGAGACAGGTGCGAATCCGAAACTTGCGGAACTATACCGTCCCATTGTCCGCTCGTACCTTGAGTGAATTATTTAATTAGGGTTACGCATTCGCCCCCATTGTGATTGATCTGGAAGCTGTTGAGAAGTTGATTAGAGTAGAGACTTTTCCAAACCACCCACTCAGAGCCGTTCTATGTACTCAAAATCGGCTCCACTCTCTGCAATCCACTCACTCGGCAAAGTGTAGTTTTCGTGATCCGTATTTCGAAGGGTGTCTCTCACGATTGACAGTCAGTTTGTTAATTGACTAGCATTCGGAAGCGGAAATCAGCACCCAAGAACGCTTTGCGGAAAACTGAGGCTTCGATTGAACACCGACAGTGAGCCAAGCGCCCTAGCACTAGCCCTGTCGGGGGGCGGATTTCGGGCGACGCTCTTTCATCTTGGAGTGATTAGATACCTCTACGATTCCGGGCTCTTAACCCGCGTTAAGATGATCACCTCGGTTTCTGGCGGAAGCATACTCGCCGCACATTTGGCGGTTAATTGGGGCAAATACAACGGGGAACGGGACGCATTTGAGGAAGCCGCGAACGAGTTGGTTGAGTTCACTCGGCTCGACGTTCGGGGCCGTATAGTGCGCCGCTGGTTATGCGGCAGCCTGCTCCTTTTGCCCCGTCTATTTAAGAAGCTTACATTTGACACGTTGCTGAAGAAGTCTTATTCGAGACTTTATCGGAACGCAACTCTTAAGGACCTAAGCGGTTCCCCATTGCATCCGGAGTTTCACATCTTAGCAACGAGTCTCACGACTGGCGGGGTGTGCAAATTCACCGGTGAAGGATTCATTCATTTCGATTGGAATGATCAAGAGAGATTAATCCGAAATAGCTCTCTACCCTTGTCAATTGCTGTTGCGGCTTCGTCTGCGTTTCCCCCTTTGTTTCCGCCGATCGCGGTTACCCGAGAACTCTTGAATGCGGATTCCAAGGATTTCGACAAAACGCAATATCTAACTGATGGTGGGGTTTTCGACAACCTTGGACTCCATGAACTGTCACGAATGGTTAAACACGAAACGGGAACACCCTGGCAGAGTTTAGTCGTCAGCGACGCCGGAGGTAATTTCGACTGGACAATCGGGAAAAGATACGCATTCTTCGTGTCAAGGAACGTCAGGGCCACGAATATATTGATGGATCGTGTGACTAAACTGGTCCCTTTCACGCTCTCCGACAAGGACTTGCCTCTTTGCCATGTCTACATCGGCCGCGAGCTCTCGAAGGCGGAGGCACCGGAGGCACCGCCGCCGGAAGTTCAGAGAGGCGTTCGCAACATCAGGACTGATCTTGACTCATTTTCTCTATCCGAGATTCGAGCACTCATAAAGCAGGGCTATGAGGAGGCACGATTCTCTTTGCATATTTCCGGAATTGGTATTCGTCTCCGTGGAAATACTCTGGCTTGGAGCAATATCGCTGACAGTCAAACTTCCGGCGGCAAAGGACTTGAAATTGAGGACGCGAAGAAAAGAAGGTTGAGGTTTTTTGCAATCAGCGACCCCGCGAGTTGGTTTCTCGTTTTATTGGTTCTCGTGTGGGCGGCTGCGTTGGGTTCGATCCCGCTATACTCTTATCTGCAAGCGCAGATCGCCAAAAATGAGGTCGCCGCCAAAACGCAGGCGCTCGACTCTCTAATTGCGAAGCTCGGAACTCTCAAGGGGATTGTTAAGAATGAGGCCGGTGAGCCGATCACTGGGGCTGTAGTTTCCTTGAAATCCCCTAGCTTGGTTTTCACAAATGCGGCTTCAACCGACACCTTGGGACAGTTTTCAGTGGATCTGGAGAAGGACCTTAGAAAAGAACAGCTAGGATGGGCGATCGGCGACATTATCAGAATCGAGATCAGCAAAAGAGGATATCAACCCGGTTTCGCACAATCCGCGCTCGGAGATACTTCAATCGAAATAATTCTGCGGAAGGAGCCGTAAGCGTGCCATTCGCAATGACCCAACCGACACGCGCACATCACGTATCAGATGCCTGCTGAACTGTGCAGGCAACCACTGCGGCACTCGCGACCGACCCGCTGTAATGAAATTGTAATGATGGATGGATCAGAACCGGTCGAATCGAATACACAACGGACAAGACGGTCGGCCTTGCAAGTGGTTGAAGAATCGAATAGATTAGAACACTTTCAAAACGCGGCAACTCCACCATGTGTTCTCATAATCCGTAGCTTCCAATGAATTGTTGGCTTTTCGACGCTCGTCATCTGGATCGAAATCCTTTCACTCCGAGCCCAAAGGAACTACAGCAAGAGAACTTTCATATGTTTGGGTATAGTGCCTCCAACGGATCGAAACTTTATTGCCCGACTTGACTGCGCGAATGAGTTTGTTGAGATCCCCGGCTGAAGAAACAAATGTTCCGTCGCACGCCAATATCACATCGCCCACCCTGATTCCTGCAAGAGCCGCTGGCCCTCCCTCTACAACTGACGAAACAGTAATGCCGTTGTGCCGTTCGGCAGGGTTCCCCTCCCAACCTGCCCCAATCGAGCCTCCCTCATCGTTTAGGGATACTTTTGATCCAGGCTCAGCAGGTTGGACTTCCCCTTCGCCGGGGTTCTTATTGTCTGGATATCTGCCAGCTTCTATTATTTCGAATGTATAGATTTTTCCTGATGAAGCAATACTTTCTGCCGAGACACCCGGCGGCAGAAATCCGTATTCGCCATTCGGCAGATCGGTTAGACGTACGTGCCAAGTTCGATTGCCAATCTTGTCATGGGTAAACGCGAGGTCATTTCTCTCGGCTCCGCCCTTAACGTGAAGAATCCCGCCGGTGACTGCTCTAAACTCGCGTCGATTTCCTTTCCTGTATAACTTCAGAAGTTGGAACTCGCTAACTGAGGTTCCTTCAAGCGTCTTGATCACAAATTCAACTGGTGTTGCGAGTTGCAGCGCACTCTGAGGTTTCATCACTTTCCCGTTAATGTGCCCTTTGTCAAGACCGAGAGTAACGGCATGTTTGACAACTCCGCCAGTTTGCCAGCCCACAATTTCTGGCTCGATTTCCTTAAGATTATCTTTTGACATCAGATAAACACCAGCTTCTTGCGGTTGTTCGTTGCGTGCGCTGGTTGTCTCGAATTTACCCACCGACGCACTTCGGAAGTTGATCATCGAGCGAATCACCCTATCTGAAACTTGAGACGCTTTCAGCGCTTTAAGCCCGGCCACACTCGTGTCGAAATCAGCATCTGCCGAGGCTTGAATCTTGTCGGTGACCACGTCATCCGACAGTCCCATTGAAACCATCTCTATGATGTCCTGATTTGTCAGTCTCGTGCTCAGATGTTGTGCGCATAGGGCCTGTGACAGGACGAGCGCAATCCAGATCAAGGTAAGCATGGCGAAAGTCTTCGTCGACCGTTCCATGGATCATTCCTCTTTGGGGAATACTTGTAGCTCTTTTGGGGGGAGGAACGCGATGCTAGAAGTTGCGGCGGGTTCTTGTCAAGGATCGAGTTACGGTACAGCTTCGATGTTGGTGTTGCGCTCAGCTGTAGTAAAACTGTAGTAGTTCGAAGGTCAAATCGATTCAGATCGTGTCACAACGATTCAATTGGGTCGATTTGTAAGCCGTTGAGAAATGGAGTAGATTAGAGAATTTTCCAAACGGCGCAGAACCCCTCTGTGTACTCAAAATCCGCCGACCTTCGGGTCTTGGGGGTTCGACTCCCCCTCCCGGCACCACAGCATAAAGCCCAGATAATAAGTAAGATAGACGGCTGCTCGCTGCATGGGATGCATCCATCCGACAGCCGCAGCGGATTTTGCGTTGGTGCCGGGATCCGCAGGTGCTGCTCGAGCCAAGGAAACCTTTCTAACGGTTTAGCTTTCGTTGCAGCTAAGAGCCACGTGGCGGAGAAGATGAACTACGAACCCAACATCTACGGAGCTGATGGGGGATAATCGAAAAGGAGCCGCCGAGATACCAGTTCGGATCGAGTTCGGGAAGGTGCCATCATGCACCGCACACCCAAGTCACGAGCACGAACTAGAATGAGTCCTGGTACATGTCCAGCGTTCCGGATCGGACGAGTCTATAATCCGAAATAGACGGGACATTAATCCGAATTAGACGAGCCTTCATCCGGCATGGACGATATCAATCACGCGCTTGATCCTCGCTTTTCCGCCGAACTGGTGGCCACCGCGCTCAAAGACACACCGGTAATCATGGTTACGGGCCGCGCCAGTGTGACAAGACCACCCTGGTACGCGATTTAGTCGCGGGTAATCGCGAATTCATCACCATGGACGACGACACGGTGCTCGCCGCTGCACGCAGCGATCCAACTGAGCTAGTGCGCGCGCTCGATGGAACCACCATTGACGAGGTACAGCGAGTGCCCGACCTTCTCCGGGCCATCAAGAAGTCAGTCGATGATGATCGCCGGACCGGCCGGTTTCTGTTGACGGGCTCAGCCAATATCCTGACTCTGCCTCAGGTCTCAGAGAGCCTTGCCGGCCGCAAGGAGATCGTGAGCCTTCCCCCCTCTCTGCGGGCTGAAATCCAAGGCAAAAAGCCGGGTTTTCTCAAAGCAGCGTTCAATAGGAAACTCGATAAACCCGCGGAGTTGATGATCGGCAAAGACCTGGTACAAGCGTTGCTGACTGGCGGTTACCCCGAAATGCTGCGGCGCAAGGATCCAAAGAGACGCCAGACCTGGGCGCGCGATCATGTAAGAGCCATCGTGCAGCGGGATGTGCGCGACGTTGCCGACGTGGAAAAACTCGACCAAATGCCGCGTCTGCTACAGGTTCTTGCACACCATTCTGGCCAGCTCACTAATTTCACGCAGATAGGCGGCCAAGTTGGGTTTGACGACAAGACCACAAGGAAATACGTCGGCATACTGGAGCAGTTGTTTCTCGTTCGTCGGGTGGAACCGTGGTGTCGGAACCAGTTGGAGCGTTTGGTAAAGACGCCCCAAGCTACACTTCCTCGACTCCGGCCTGTTCGGCGCACTCTTAGGAGCTAGTGCGGATCGGGTCGCGAAAGACCGGACAATCTTCGGACCATTGCTGGAAACGTTTGTTTTCTCTGAGGTGTTGAAACAGGCGTCTTGGTTTGGTGAGAGCTGTGCTTTACACCACTACCGGGACAAAGATCTGGACGAGGTCGACCTTGTGCTCGATGCGGGAAGCGGCGCATTGGTCGGTATCGAAGTCAAGGCGAGCGCTACCGTGAATGCTGGCGACTTCAAGGCACTCCGAAAGTTGGCGGAGGCATGCGGCGATAACTTCAAGCTGCGAGTAGTTCTCTACGACGGCGGAAGGCCGGTCCCCTTCGGCGACCGCCTTGTTGCTGCGCCAATATCTTGCTTGTGGGTGTAACTCGAATTTTCGCGGTCTTCGGGGCGCAGTGGATGAACGTGTAAGCGTCCGGTTGTGACCGTCTAGACAAGTGGGCGAGTTCCTTCCTTGATGTCATTCGCATCAAGGTGAGAGCGCGCCGGAAGGCGCTCGAGAGAATGCAGAGAGTTCCGGTAGAGTCCAGCAGTATCGCCAGCATCGGCTACGCTCCCCAGGCACGCGTGCTGGAACTGGAGTTTCGTCAATCGGGCGAGGTCTATCAATACTTTGACGTGCCCGCCGAGGAATACACCGCATTCCTTGCCGCCGACTCCAAAGGCACCTACGTGAATCAGCAGCTCAAACCTCGGGGATATCGCTACCAGCGGCTCCCGTCCTCATCGAAATAGTTTCCGACTCTTGTTCAAAACTTCGCTGGGCCGATCTTGAACGCGTACCATTTGAAGGTGCCTTTTTTCATTCAGCGCGAGTGGTTGAGCTGACTTAAGAAAGACCTCAGCTTCAGCTTCCTTACCCGCGCGCTTCCAGCGTGACTAACAATCCAATTGCTGCCATGGGATTCTTTCTCCTACGTTGAATTAGTTCCGGCCCGACTGACTGGCCCCCGCTCACAACTCTGAGTAAACTGCAGATCGAAAACGGGCTTGTACGTAATGCCCACTTGACCGGCGAGATCGCGAAAGCTCTAGGAGCTCGGGCCAGCGAATTATTCGCAGTTTCTCCGCAGGTGGAAAAGTAGAGATCCTCGCCAGCACACCCTTGAAAGGCTGAGTGCGCGATTCCACGAAAAAACAACAGTTAAGGCAAAAAAATGATCCTTGAGGAGAAATAAATGAAGATCTCACAAACGTACCGAACTGATTTCGCATCCGAGGAGGCCAACTCAGTGCTCCCAAGGCCGATGCAGCGTCTCGGCTTAACCCTTCTGGCCTGCACGTTCGTCGTCGGTGTGGTCTGGGCGCAGCAAGCGGCTCCTCCGATCGATGGTGTCATCGGGAAGCTCCAGTCATTTGATGGTAAGTCGCTTGTGGTTATGACAGCTTCGGGCGAAGTCCACGTCGCTGTCAAGGAGCCTCTCACAACCTATAAGCAGATGCCTTCGGATTTGAGTCATATCACCGCGTCCTCTTATGTCGGCGCCGCGTCGATCGAGCATGCGGACGGAAAGCAAATCGCGAAGCAGGTCTTCATATTTCCCGCAGAGCTGAGTGGGACCGTGGAAGGGAGTGTTCTGACAGACCCTCCGGGCGCAACTACTCACAGCAGAATGGCCAACGGATCGGTTTCCCACCCGGCATCGCACTCTCGCATGACGAATGGCACGGTGCAAAAAGGCAGCGGCACCACGCTCGTACTCAACTACCAGGGCGGATCCCAAACCATTTCTGCACCGCCCAATGTCCCGGTCACAGAAGTTGCGGCGCAGAAGGTGACTTTTAAGCCAGGCGATGTTGTCTACGCGGCAACACAAAAGCTCCCCGACGGAACACTGGTGACCGACAAGATTTTCCAATTCATTCCGACCGAGCCCCACTAGAACAGTGCGGTTGAGGTTTCAGTCAGTGAATGCTTCGGTTGCCATCCCACATGAAGCGAAATCGACGAGCACGTTGCCGGCACAGCCGGTCGTGCTCGTCGTCAGGAAACGTCACTTCCTGGTGCGCTGGAGTCACTAGCTGAATGTTCCGATTCTGCTTGGTCTCATTCTGAGCGGCATCTCGATTTACTGGGCTTCGCCGATCTATCAACACAAGCCCGATCCGACCACGGGAAACACCGATGTGGCGGCGGATATTGGGATCTATGAGCCTTGGGCCGGGCATGCCTGCATTGGTTATACGCGTACCTGTTCATGCTGAATGGCATGGTTTACATAGCAGGCCTGGTCAGTGGAGGAGGCTGGCGATCTTTGTTGCCGCGGCGTACCGATTTGTTGGACGTGCTTCGGATGATCTGATACTACGTCGGATTTCCATTCGCTAAGCTGGCGTGCCGCGAATGGCCGCATCCCGTGTTCAATACAAAGTACAACGCGCTCCAACGCGCGGCTTACTTCTCTGTTCCGGTCGCCGTTTTCCTTTCGGTTGCGACGGGATGGGCGATTCACAAGCCCATGCAACTTCAATGGCTGGCAGCACTCTTTGGAGGATACAACGCAGCCCGTATTTGGCATTTCTGGTTGATGTGGGTCTACATCCAATTCGTCGTTCCACACGTGATTCTGGTTTTCGCCGACGGGTGGGACACGCTGCGCAGCATGATCGTCGGTTGGTCAACCAGAGTCGAGCGGGAGGAGGCCGTCGCAAATACAAACGGACGATAAAGAGAATTGCGCCGACTCGTTGCAGCCCAACGATAAACCTCCCACGGATATAGAACCAAAAAAAGACATCGCAGAATTGCGACTGTGTGATCCTAAAGATGCAAGTCCATCCGCCCCAATAGCCACTGAAGCTGAGAAGTCTGCGGAAGTTGAAGTTACAAAACAAGAAGCGGCTGCAGATCGACCACCATTGTTGCCAGCAGCTCACGAACCGCGACGAGATGAAGATGCTTCACATGTTGCCCCTAGATCCGTCTCCATAAAAAAGCCGCAAAGCTTCTTTGCGGAGCGATCTCTCCCGGCAATCGAGATTGCTCCCAGCGTCCTGCGTCATCAGAGCCGGCGCGATTTTCTGGCGTTTGGGGCAGGCGCGCTAGCGACCCTTACAGCGGCAGGATTTCTCTTACCGCAAGATACTCTGAACCGCATAGGTATTCGTCGAGACCTGGACTCTCCAGCCAAGGAGTGGCTTCTAAACAGAGCACTGCGATCGACGATGACGTTGCAGAAGCTCTGTACTCGGCGAATCGTAGAGTGCCCACCTACGAGATCGCAGATTACCCCGCTCAAGAATGACTACAACGTATCGACTCCCGACCCGGCTATATTTCGGGATGGAAATTGACTCTGTCTGGGCTCTCATCCGGCTTGAGCATCTCCCTCGATATTCGGAATCTCCTGGATCGCTTCTCGATGCATGAACAGAACACGAGACTGGTTTGCGTCGAAGGCTGGAGTGCGATAGCGTGGTGGGCGGGTCTGAGATTCGATGATCTGCTTCACGCCCACCCCCGATGTCGCAAGCGAAATGGGCGCATGTGGAGTCGTCGGTCAATCTCGACCTCGGGGAATCCTGACCCTTATTTCATGTCGCTCGACCTGGCAACAGCTCGCCATCCACAGACGCTGCTCGCCACACACTTCAACGGCCAGCCTCTCACTATTGATCACGGGGCGCCGCTCCGTTTGTTGGTGCCCGTGAAGCTCGGTTTGAAGAATGTAAAGGCTGTTACGAAGATTACGTATGTCGCGGAACAGCCAAGAGACTATTAGGCCGATCGCGGATATTCCCGCTACGACGGGATTTAACCTCCTCGAAATCTTCAAAGCTGACACATTTACTTATACTTACAAACTCTTACGCATTGCTGGCTGCAAGTTATTTATTAACAATAGCATGTAGAAATTCGCAGCGGACTCAATTCCGCCGACCTGCGGGTCGGGGGTTCGACTCCCCCTCCCGGCACCAGCACCTTTGATAGCACTCCACTAGGTTGCCATTGTGCTCTGCGCGTTTTTTCAAGACCGCAAAATGAAAAAGGGCACCGCCCACGCGGTGCCCCACCTACCAGCAACTTGAATTACTTGTTTTCGTTCAGCGATCCAGCGCCAAATTCTTTACGCTGTATCACCGGGCGCGCCGTCCTTGCGGCCGCTGCTGCCGGCATCGTCGCTGCCGCTCCATAACGCTCGAGCAGCACCGGCACCATCGCGCCTTCCGCTTCTTTCACGAAGGTTAGTTTGTTATCGCTGATCAGATCGACGCGGACAAAGTCGCCAAGTTTCACCTGCCCGGTGGCCACCAGGTTCGCCAACGGAAAGACGAGGTGCCGCTCGATAGCGCGTTTAAGGTGACGAGCTCCATATTTCGGGTCGGTGCCTTCCGCCAGCAGGAAGCTCTTCACCTGCGGTGTGCAGTTGAATACGAACTGATGCGCTCCCGCTGCCATCAGAACTCGCTGTTGCACCATTCCTAGTTCAATTTCGAGAATTTGCTGCAAGTGTTCCGAACGTAGAGTCTTGAACACAACGACCTTATCGATCCGGTTCATGAATTCGGGGGCAAACTTGCGGCGCGCCGCATCCACTGCCGAACGGTCGATCTTTCCGTCGAGCGAGTCGTCTACCTGCACTGCCCTCGGTGCAAAACCCAGGCCTCCATCTACCAAACCGTTCATCTCAGCAGCCCCAAGGTTCGAGGTCATAATGATGATGCAGCTTGAGAGATCGACTCGTCTGTTGTCGCCCAGCGTCAAAGTCGCCTTGTCCAGAATTCCAAGCAGCAGTTGCCACAGTGAATCGGACGCCTTTTCGATCTCGTCAAATAGCAGAATCGAGAGCTTCAGTTTCTCCGTGTGCCACTGGTTCAGCGCTTCCTGAGTCAGCAGCGGATGCGTCTCGCGGTGCCCCAGGTATCCCGGAGGCGACCCAATTAGCTTGGCAATCTCGTGCGAGTGCTGAAATTCGGCGCAGTCGATCTTGATACATGCGCGCGCGTCACCGAAAAGCGATTCGGCGACTGCTTCGACAACCCGCGTTTTGCCTGAGCCGGTCGGTCCCAGAAACAATAGATTGCCTACCGGACGCCCCGGCGCATTCAGACCCGCCAGAAACATCTGGTAGATTTCCGCAACTTTCTCAATCGCCTGATCCTGCCCCACAATCTTGCGGCGGAGGGCAGCTTCAAAGTCTCGGGCGTCATTGCTGCGGCGGCTAGGATCCAGCACGGTTGCAAGGTTCGTTCTCATCGTCTCGGGCCCTTGTTTCCTTTCCGTGAACTGCGTGTTTTCTGGAAAACGGGTTTCTGGGAAACTGCTCATTTTTGTCACTCGCCTGTTACTCGATTGCTGCTCGGAGGGAGTTTTAAACTCTCAACCTACCTGTCCTTGTGCAAGCCTCTAGCCATCTGTCAGCAGCGATGTAATCTCCCGCTTCTCATCGTTTTAGATGCGTCTAGCCGTTTCACCGCACGGCAGTCACGTTACTCACAGTCTTGCTCAAGAGAAATAGTTTGCAGACTGCGGGAAGTTTCCATCAGCCAAAAACCTCGCAAGTCCCTGTCGGACGAGGCTTGCCCAGCCTCATGCCGCCATTCCAACGCCCATGTCCGGTAAGCCATTACTACTTGGCCTGACGTAACTGGCGGACCGGTTACTACTGCCCGACAATCGGAAAACAGATTCCTCTCTGGAGAACTTCCTTGTCCCAACTCTCGACGGCTAGCCCCATTCAAGCCAGAATCTTTCACGCCCGGCTTTCGGCATTGAGCCTTATAACCATTTTCGTCCGGCTCTTCTTGATGACGTCCGGCCTCTTTGCCCCGACCGCCGCCGCGGTACAGAATCCGCACGGCATACAGTTGGTTTCGGTGAAAGGAGACGCCGGCAAAAATGCTGTTGGATCGGAGCCTCTCGTGATGCCCCCTGGCTCCGATCTCTATATTGCCCAGCGCGGAGACAGCATACCCACCGTCGCCCGCAAGAAATTAAAGCGGACAAAATATCTGACTTCATCGGAATTGGCCGACGCCATCCGCGAAGCCAACCATAATCGTCAGGGAGTTTTCCTGAAATCCGGAGAGCGGGTCATCATCCCCGGAATTCTTGAAGGCGCAATTGTAGAGAAAAGCGTGCCAGTTGCAAGAGATTTCGAAGTTCGTGCGATTTATTTAACCGGAGTCATGGCCGGCAGCGATCACGGAATGCGAATTATCCGTCACTGGAAAGAAGTTGGCGGCAATGCCGTCGTCTTTGACATAAAGGATAGCGACGGCATCGTCAACATTGCGTTCGACAATTCGCTGGCGACCGGACAGCGCCACTATATTCCCGATCTGCCGAAGTTCGTTCACTTCCTGCATTCCGAGAACATGCACGCCATCGCCCGCATTGCCATCTTCCGCGATGAACATCTGGTCACCACCCACCCTGAGCTGGCGGTGAAGTCGCGACGCTCGGGTCAGCCCTGGCGCGAGAATGGCAAACTGGTTTGGACCGATCCTTCGAACCCCAAGGTTCAAGATTACGACATTGCACTGGCCAGGTTCGTGGCTCAATCTGGGGTCGATGAAGTGCAATTTGATTACGTCCGGTTTCCGGCCGAAGGCGACCAAAAAGACGCTGGGTTCAACTACCTGACCGATCATCCGAAGTGGCAGCGCTCAGAAGTGATTGCGAACTTTCTCGAACGTGCCTATAGCCAGATCCACCCCACTCAGGTGCTCCTCTCGCTAGACGTCTTCGGAATTATGGCCTGGCAGCGTCCCGCCGATCTCTCACATACCGGACAGGACATCGTGGCTATGGCCAAGCACTGTGACGTGCTGTCACCCATGATCTATCCGTCGCACTTCTTTGGCATGGACGGCATCGCCAACCCCGGTGATGAACCCCAACATTTCATTGGCGAGTCGATGGACCGTTTTGAAGCCATCACTAAGGACAGCGGCGTCGTGATTCGTCCTTGGCTGCAAGCTTTCGCTTGGCGGACCAAGACTTACTCACCGAAATATGTTGAAGTACAAATCGAGACGGCTAAGCAAAAGGGTGGAATCGGATTTCTTTTCTGGAATGCCAACAACGATTATTCGAAGCCCTATACCGCCATGCCAGAAATGCGAGCGGCTAAAGGCCGTTATTTCCGTGGAGACGAGGTTGGTGTGAAGGCTGAAGCGGTGTCCGGCACTCCAGTTGCGTCAATCGCCCAGCCTAACCCAAATTCCTCCACCCCAAACACCGACGTCGGCTATCACTGACAGCGATAATCGGTCGCGGAATCTCGATGCACTGGTATCTGGAACGTGATGGCAGGCCCTAACGGTCCGTTTGGGCCCACCCGCTCAACAACCTATGCCCTCCACATTTGGCGCCCGTGGCTGAGCTCGAGCAGGTCAGTTGAACACAAACCCCTTCACCTGATTTTTCGTATCTGTGCATGCGCCACAGAGCCGCAGTATTGGTTTAGGATCATTTGATCCATGCGTTCCATTCCATATCGATTTTGCAACGTATTGTGGTTCCCTTTCGCTCTCTTGCTGCTGTTTTCAGCGAGCACCGTTGCACAGCCCGAACCCACGATCCCGGCCAAACATAAGGTCGCTAACAAGAGCTTCAGGGCGCCCGCTATTCCTGCGGTTTGTTCGGCATGTATTCGCGCACACATGGAATTTCTGGCTAGCGACGCGCTACAGGGCCGCGGCAGCGGCACTCATGACGAACTATTGGCCGCCACTTACATCGCGTCCGCACTTCGCTCATATGGAATAGAACCCGCGGGCGACGGTGGTAGTTACATCCAGAGGGCCACGTTGGTGAAGCGCCGGGTGGGAGCCCCTCCACAACTCAGTTTCGCCATCGGCGATGGCACCACCAGAGCAACCGCCACCTGGACTCATGGCAAGGAGATGGAGGTCACGTATCTGAGCCAGACTGAGTTTTCCGGTACCCTCCAGAAAATCAATGCTGATGGAAGTGAGGCAGAGGTCAAACCCGGTGCAATCGTCTTTCTGACCGGCAACGATGACAAGAAACTGCGCAACGAGATCTCCGAAATCGCTCGCCGAGGAGCCGTTGCGGTGCTGGTACCTCCGTCCGCGGCGAGGAAAAAGCGTTGGCAGACGGATGGGAAAGACCTGCCTGAGATATCCTCTCATCTCGAAGGTTCGACCGAACCGACGATGGGGAACCTCAATATTCTGGCGGTGAATGATATCGCCCAGGAGGCATTGCATAACTTGGCGGAGGGAACAATCCTTCATTTTGAGGGTCATGCGGCCGATCCAGAAACGACTTACACCTGGAATGCAGTCGGCATTCTGCGCGGCAGTGATCCGGCGCAGCGAAAGAACGCGATTTTACTTTCGGCGCACCTTGATCACCTTGGAGTCGGGGCGCCAGTCGAGGGCGACAGTATTTATAACGGAGCCGACGACGATGCGTCAGGCACGACCGCCGTCCTCGAGCTGGCGCGCGCACTTGGTCAAGGGCCGAAGCCGCGCCGAACCGTAATTTTTGCGCTATTCGGCAGCGAGGAGGCTGGCGGTCTCGGTTCGACATATTTTAGAGAGCACCCGCCGCTGCCGCTGGCAGAAATAGCCGCAAATTTGGAGTTCGAAATGATTGGACGCCCCGATCCTAAAGTCGAAGCAGATACGCTCTGGCTAAGCGGTTGGGAACGCTCGAATCTCGGTCCGCAACTAGCGGCGCATGGCGCTAAGATGGTTGCCGATCCGCATCCCGACCAAAACTTTTTCCAGCGTTCTGACAACTATGTTCTTGCCATGAAGGGAGTGGTCGCCCAGACCGCGTCAAGCTTTGGCCTCCACAACGACTATCATCGGCCGAGCGATGATCTCGCGCACATCGACTTTCAGCACATGACCGTGTCAATTGCATCGTTGATTCGGCCGATTGAGTGGTTGGTGAACACGGATTTCAGGCCGCAGTGGAAGGAGGGTGGGAAACCCTAGACGGGATCGCGTCGTATTTTTGTCCACAACACCGAGGCAGGCGCTAAATTCGCGATCAGGAAATTATTTGCTAGCCCAGTAGATGTAAAGTACGTCTAACCCGAGGAGGGTCTTTTCCAGTCATGAAAACTGTCATCGTCGCTGTGATTGCATTTTTGATTCTTTCACTGCCAGCCTGGGCGGAAAGCCCGAAGCCAGTGACGCTGCGAAGCATCTTGCTGGAACAGTTGCGAACGACGCACAATGATAAAGATTGGTTTGTTCCCATCGATGTCGCGGTGGAGGGTCTCACGCCCGCGCAGGCGAGTTGGAAAGACAATAGTGGGAACCATTCTGTGGGACAGCTGACCAATCATTTGCTGTTCTGGAATCAGCGAGAGCTGACTAAGCTCAAGAAAGCGCCTATCAAGAAGTACCTGGGTACGAACGATGAAACCTTCAACAATTTCGATGCAAAGACCTGGAACGACACGGTCAAACAACTCGACCGGGTGATGACGGAATTGGAGAAGTTTGTCGAAACTTGTGACGATGACGATCTCCAGCAACATGCGTCAGAAATAGCGCACATCGGCACCCACAATGCCTATCACGTAGGGCAGATTGTTTTTGTGCGCAAATTGCAAGGCTCGTGGAATCCCGAGAAGGGCGTTAAGTAGAGATTCGCCGGCGTGCCTGGGATGGGTACGGGTTAGCATGGTTGGCGGCATGGAAATCTTGGAAACACTGAGAATTTCGTCGTGGGGTGGCGGCACCGCCGCAAGTGTCGCCGGAACGGCTGCAGACGCGCTCGAAACCGGGAAGGTTTTATATGCGCCGCACCTGCCGTTCCAACTGACTGCGGGTGAGCGCCGGTTTCTCTCTCCCGATTGCCTCGACAGCAAATCGAAGAATGTAAGCTTTCGTCCTGACTACGAGGTTCTGAAAGGAACCCGTTGCCTGGGAAACGAACGCGAAGAGTTACTTGGGATGTTACGACGCTACTACCTTCAGGCTTCTCAACTGCTAAAAGAGTTGTGTCCCGGCTATGCCAACCAGTTGACACCCGGATTTACAAGTTTCCGTCCTGCTGAAATCGCGAGACGGGCGACCTCATGGAGGCAGGACGATACCAGATTGCACGTAGATGCTTTTCCTTCTAGGCCCATGGGGGGGCTCCGGATTCTTCGGATATTCACTAATGTCAATCCTCAAACACCACGAAAATGGCGTGTCGGAGAAAATTTCGAGCAGTCCGCGGTGCACTTCCTCCCTCGAGTCAAGCCCTTTCAACCGCTGGCGGCTTCCCTCCTCGCTTGGCTGCGCATTACTAAGTGCCGGCGGACTGAGTACGACCATCTCATGCTCGGTATTCACGACGGGATGAAAGCCGATGAAAACTATCAATTGCGGGTTGCGCAAACGCATCTTGCTATAGCCCCTGGAACTACTTGGGCCTGCTATACCGATTCCGTCTCGCATGCCGCAATGTCGGGTCAGTTTGCCTTTGAGCAGACGTTTTATTTGCCAGTGAGCGCTATGAAAGATCCCCAGCGCTCGCCATTGCGCGTATTGGAACGGCTAGTTGGCCGTCGGTTAGTCTAGCGAAGCCATGCTGGGAACTCCGGTAACACTTAGTAACGCGGCGCGTAACTATCCGGCGCAAACCCCATTGCGACAACGCGTTATGAGCCTCCAAAAACCTTGCCAGTGGCTGTTCCTCACGGCAAGGTAACCTGCCTGCTCGTCACAGTTACTCTTACCAGAAGGCCATCCACCCCACGAGTTGGGCCATGTACCGCCGTGTCCCGCCGACTTACTCTTGTCTTACAAAAACAAGCAATCATCGGAGACAAAATGAAACTCCTCCTCTCGATTCTCTTACTAAGCGCAGCTATGCAGGCTCAGAATTTCGCGGTTAACAGTTTTGCGCTTCCCGACGCACCCCGGCCCCATACTTTCTGGACATTCGAAAACAAAGTGAGCGTGAGTCTTCTGGCTGGACTGGTCGCTGCGGATGCCATCACTACGCAGCGCGGGTTGAATGAGGGCCTTCGCGAAGCGAACCCGATTATGCGTCCATTTGTGACGCGCGGCGCAGCGGGAGAAGCTGCGGGTTCCGCATTAGGTTTTGGCGCTGGCGTCGGCGTGGTTTACCTCTTGCATCGCAGTCATCACTACAAGGCAGAGCGTATAACGATGCGAATGATAGTTGCCGGGGAAGCGGGCTTTGTTGCCAATAACGTTGTTGCCGTCCGGTGAAACCGAACCGGAGATGAAGCGGCGATTCGAGCTAGCCGCCGTGCATCATCCCAAGCCGGACGCCCGGTTAGGTGGTTGGACTCCTGATTTCGTCAACCGCTCCAGCTTCCACGTTATAATTCCATTCTGGAAGAACGATTCCACGATTTTATCGTCTGATAATTCGTAGAATCTCCGGCCGCTTCCGCGAATCTGTATATCCTAAGGAGCACGCATGCCGATTCAGAAAACGGAGAAGATCTGGCACAACGGCCAGTTTATCGCCTGGGATGATGCGACCATCCACGTGATGTCGCACGTGGTGCATTACGGCTCTTCGGTTTTTGAGGGCATTCGCTGCTACGCGTTGCCCACCGGCCCCGCGATTTTCCGTGCTTCCGAACACATGCAGCGCCTGATTGACTCGGCGCGCATCTACCGGATTGATGTCCCGTTTACCAGCGATGAGATCTTGCATGGCATGCTCGAACTCGTGGGACGCAACGGTGTTTGGCCTTGCTACATCCGTCCTGTTGTTCTTCGCGGTTACGGCGAGGCCGGTGTAAACCCCTTTAACTCCCCGACGGAAGTCTACATTTGTAATTATGCATGGGGTAAATATTTGGGGGCGGATCACAGTGAAGGGGTGGACGTCTGCATTTCTTCTTGGACGCGCATCGCTCCCAACACTCTTCCCGCTATGGCTAAGGCCGGTGCGAATTACATGAACTCGCAGCTCATTAAGATGGAGGCCATCGTTAACGGCTACGCAGAGGGCATCGCTCTCGATGTAAATGGATATGTCAGTGAGGGCTCGGGCGAGAATCTTTTCGTGGTCCGCAAGGGCGTGCTGCACACGGCTCCGCTGGGCAACTCGGTCCTTCCGGGAATTACGCGCGACTCGGTACTGATGATCGCACGCGACCTTGGGATTGCGGTTGTCGAGCAGCAGATTCCGCGCGAATCACTTTACGTCGCCGATGAAGTCTTTTTCACCGGCACCGCAGCCGAGATCACGCCGATTCGATCGGTCGACAAAATCACGGTCGGAACGGGCAAACTCGGCTCCGTCACAAAAGCTCTTCAAGCCGAGTTTTACGGCATTGTTCGCGGCGAGAAACCCGATCGCTACGATTGGTTGACGACTGTTCCGGTTGGAGCTAAGCAACCCGTTAGTGTGTAGCTCCTCTTCTTCGACAGCGCGGCTATCCTAGACACAGGATCGTCGACACACGATTGTCGCATCCGGGCTTGTCCTCTCAGCGGACTGCGCTTCGGTACGCTGAAATCTGCTCTCTCACAGTCTTCAAATCTCCTCTGCCCCACAGATTCGCTGGCTCGATATCGTCATTGGTATTAGCATCGAAGCCTTCGTCCGATTCAACGAATTCGTTGAACTGATGAACGATCAGAAAGATGGGATCAAGTCTTTTCGCATATCTCATGAACGAATCAAACGTATCGTAGCGGTCATTGTTTCCGAAACGAAGCGCGTCGTCCGGACAATACGGCGGAGCATCGGGATTGGGACAACCCCATCCATTTTGGCCCGCCGCGGCAATGGATGCGGTAAAGTTTTCGACTCTGGTACTGGCCAAATTGTAAGAGGGATAGTAGGGGCATAACGGTTCCGTACACGTTGTATTGAGCCGATCGACCCAACTCCAGAAGCCGTAGGCGGGACTTATTTCCACAGGGCCGGCGGGAACGCCCTGTGAAACCCAAAGCGCGGGCTGGCTGTCGAGATATCCGGCCATTAGCTTGAAAGTGTACTTCTCGCTGATTTTGGGATGACGCTCCAAGAACTTCTCTATCCGAAACCAGAGTGGATGATCGCCGCGATCAGGATCCTGCGCTGCACCAAGAAAAATCAGCATCAGCGGCTTGCCTTCATAGATCACTTGCAGATCTGGATGCTCGCGCATTCGAGCTCCAAAGTACTCCACTTCTTTTTCGAACGCGGTCTTTCCATCCATGTCTTGGATCAATACGTTGTTGTCGATGCCGCCGAGCAGAGGAATTAGTTTGAGACGTGTTCCAAGTCCTGACCACGCGGCGTATAGCTTGCCGGTATTGTTCCGGATATTCTGGTTATAACTGCGGAACGACGGACTGCAATTCCGAACATATTTCTTGACGAACAACTCGCTGTCAAAAATACAACTGACGTTGTTCGTCAGATCAGCGATCGCCGCATCGAATCCCATGGACTCCAGCCATGCGACGTGCTGCCGAATGATCGCGGGATCGGCGCTATCATACCCGCCGCCCACTTCTTGCATGTCCGCGGACTGCAATAGCGGCATCGCGGCGCTATCTTGAAACGTCACCGCCTTCGGGCCAAACCAGGCTTCGTATTCCATAACCGCGACATGGCTCTTGCTGTCGACCACGAGCGGGCCAGAGGATGCACCAATAGTAGTGGCACCGGCGACGATGGAGAGTAGAGCGGCGAGCGACAACAGTACAGTCTTAGACATGTTTGTTACATCCGCGACGCTAGATAATAACCCGCTTTTCGACGAGTAGTTTCGCCTATAAAAGATTACATGGCGTGGAGGCGGACCCAATCGACGACAAAAGACAGCCGAAATTTGCTCTTCCCGTTTCACTCCACTATAGTTGGAGGCGATTGGGTCGCCAGCAATCTTTAGTCCCTTGTAGTCTTTTATCAACCCCCATCCTGAAGGAGAGAATGCTATGTCTGGTGTCACCCCCGAATTTGTGCAAGGTTATTGCGCTCTAATGCTCGATGGTCTTTCTCGAGAGGTCGAAACGACCAAGAAAATTTTGGCGGCCATACCGGATGGAAAAAAGGATTATCGGCCCGATCCAAATGCTCGCACCGCTTGGGAGTTAGGCTGGCATTTGGCCAATACTGACGTCCAGTTCATGGACGGGATCGGCGATTTGAAGTTCACCATGGCCGCTCGGGCGGAAATGGAGAAGCCAAAGAACGTGGCAGAGCTAGTCGAGTGGTATGACAAGAACATGAAGCGTAGCACTGAGAAAGTTCGTGCCATGTCGGGGGTACAGTTGATGACCCCGGTCGATTTTATGGGTGTGTTCAACCTTCCGGCGGCGTTCTATCTGGGATTCTTGAACAACCATAGCATTCACCATCGGGGAGAATTGGCTACCTATCTGCGTCCTATGGGTTCGAAAGTGCCTGCAATTTATGGGGGAAGTTTCGACGAGCCTTTCCATCCTCCGACGCCGAAGACCAGCGCCGCTTGAGTGTGTGGCAAGTTTAACCACGTGAGTCTCGGTTGCTGAAGCCGTCCTTGCGGGCGGCTTTTTCATGCCCCTTAGCATTGGTCATTACACGAACGGCGGCCATTTTGCGCGCCTTACGACCCAACGGCACGCCGAAGGTCAATTACTTCCGTCATCTCGTCCGCAGCCGCGGTTGAGTTCATGATAGGCAGGATAGCTGGAGTCCTGCCTTCATGAATATCGATGACCTGCTCCGTATCGCCATGGAGCGCCGCGCTTCCGACTTGCACCTCAAAGTGGGGAACTATCCGCACCTACGCATTGATGGTGATCTGGTGCCTTTGACCGATCAGGCGCGTGTGTCGGCCGAGGACATGTTGAATATGGCATTCAGCATGATGTCGGCGCGGCAAAAGCAGAAATTCAAAGAAACCACAGAAATCGACATGGCCTATGGCGTTGCTGGCCTGGGACGTTTCCGTGTGAACGTGTTTCAGCAGCGCGGCAATGTAGGATTGGTCCTTCGGGTAATTCCCACAAAGATTCGCGCGCTGGATGAACTTTTCTTGCCGAAGGTGGTGGAACAGATTTGCGACATGCCGCGAGGTCTTGTGCTGGTAACTGGAGTTACCGGCTCCGGCAAATCAACGACTCTCGCTGCTATGGTCGATCGTATCAATTCGACTCGTGCCGAGCACATTATAACCATCGAAGACCCCATTGAATTTCTGCATCGCGATAAAAAAGGGTACGTCAACCAGCGCGAGATCGAGGTCGATACGCCCTCGTTCTCAGCGGCACTGCGTGCCTCTTTGCGTCAAGATCCAGACGTGATTCTGGTGGGCGAAATGCGTGATCTGGAAACCATCGGCACTGCTTTGCACGCCGCTGAAACTGGCCACATGGTTTTCTCGACCCTGCACACTCTGGATGCAGTTGAGAGCATTAACCGAATCATCGCGATCTTCCCGCCACCAGAGCAGAAGCAGATCCGCCTGCAGTTGGCTGCTGTCCTTCGCGCTATTGTCAGCCAGCGCTTGGTACGCCGTTCCGACGCCGAGGGGCGCGTTCCTGCCGTGGAGGTTTGCATTACCACGGCTTACATCCGCGAATGCATTCTCGTGCCCGAGAAAACACGCGCTATCCGCGAAGCGATCTCTTCTGGCACCTCGCAATACGGCATGCAGACTTTCGACCAGTCGCTCTGGGATTTGTTCCAGGCCGGCTTGGTCAATTACGAGACTGCCTTGGAGAGCGCCTCGAACGCAGACGAGTTTAAATTGCGGATGCAGGGTATTGCATCGACCGCGGATATTTCCCGTCAGTCGATGCAGTCTGCCGGGTTTGGAAAATAGTCTGTCAGTTTGGCTTGGTCGAGTAAGACTGTCTTGTCGCTGACAGAAACCTTTCCAAACAACAGCCAATCCCGGTTTTCACGTACGCCTAGAACACTCTGCCTAACTGGAAAAACCATTTTTGGTGGCCCGTATCCCCTACGCTTCCACCTACAAATAGCGGGCCCAGCGCCGTTTCAGCGACAATCCCAGCTTCAACATCAGTCGGAAATCCTGACTCGGAAAAAAAGTTATACATCTTGGCAAATTCCCACGAACCCACCGCATAGACTTTCTTCCCGACGAAGGGCGGTAGTGTCATCAGTTCGCGCACGTAGCCAAGCCGGAACAAATAGTATTGTTCCCCATAAAGTTCATTCGTGCCATAGGCGCTTAAGTGGAGCGGAGCTCCAAGAAAAAATAGTGGAAAGCCGGTGTTGCGGACGCCGAAAGTAGTGCCACCCTCTCCTGTCGCGAAGGCCGAGCTCTTTGCATTGATGGGTTGAAAGCCCGCGATGTTTGCTTCCAGCGCGGGCAGTCCACCGCCCGAGCCCGCATAGGCGTCGTACCAGTGAAACGTTGCCTCGGCTTTGTACCCCTTATGCGGAACAACTGGATCTCCCGTGTGATCTGTGCGGAAATGAAGGTGTGTATCGCCCAACCTGCCGCTATAGGCAATGAAATCTGGTCGGCCCAGGTCTAGGCGGGCATTCGTATGGCCAACATCGTACCCGGCGCGAATTTCGCTGAAGCGGCCAAAGCCGTAGCCGACATCGAGGCCGCCAACTTCCTCATGATAGCGGTACAACGCGATGGGATCGGTTTCGTCAAAGAACTTGACTCCGCTATTGCTGAGAGTCACGTGAGGCGCGAAGAACCACTTGCTTAGGGAGTTGAAAGGGCGATATAGCTCGGTTGCGACTTTGTATGTGTTACCGAAGGCGAAGTCCACCCGTAACTCCGATCGGTAACCGGCGACGTCCATAAATGTAAGCCGGGCAGCCTGGGTGAAAGTGACGTCTTTACTCTCTGATCCGTCAGCCTCAAACCCGAGTTGGAGCGTCGGCGGCGCATAACCCTTGGGATGCATGTTTACAACCAGGCCGGTTTGGTCGTTTCTTTCGATGAGCCAATAATCCACGGAATCAAATTTCCCGATTCCCGTGAGACGATTCAACAGATCATCCATCGATTTCGAATCGATCGGTTTGCCGACCAGTGGGTGCAGAAAGGTCTCCAGATGCTTCGCCGTGAAAGGGTCCGTCCCTCGCACCTCCACGAATTGCGGAGGGGTAACTTCGGTCTTCATACGCGACTTACGATTATCGAGGTAGGCTGCCCATTCAGAGTCGTCGAGTGCGAAGGGTTCCAGGATGCGCGATTTGCCAGTGGCTGCTTGCGTCCCACGAGCAATAATCGGCCCGGTCTTGTTGTAGTCCAACGAGGTGAAATCCTTGACATCCACATTCACAACCAGATCGGCGCCTGCCAGGCCACGAATTTCGTTTTGATGAACAACTACTTCGACGGAACGTCCGAGGACATTGAACAAGGACTCAATTTGAGCCGCCGTGGTCGGTGCAATTTCCAGGTGAATTGCGATAACTACGTCGGCGCCCATATCCCGTACTACATCGGTTGGGAGATTACCCAGAAGGCCGCCATCTACATAAACGTGGTTGCCATCCCGCACCGGATCGAATACTCCGGGCAGAGACATCGTCGCTCGCATCGCCTGCGCGATCGAACCTTTCGAGAAGACGACCGCTTTTCCGCTCACCAGGTCCGTAGCCACGCACCGGAAGGGAATGGGTAAGTCATCGAACGAGCCAGTGTGTGTATAAGGCAGGGTTTCGCGGTCAATCAGCAAGCTGACACCCTGCCCGGAGTTAAGGCCGGGTGGCACGGAAAGGCCGTGTTTCAGACCAAATTGCATGCGGTTGGGAAATGCGCGAGCATCTTCTCTCCGGCGATAGGAAAGATCGCGGTAATCGGTTTGGCCGTCGATGATGGCATTCCAATCCTGCCTTTCGACAATCGCCCTAAGTTCGGCTGGAGACTTGCCAGTCGCGTAGAGACCGCCGACCAACCCTCCCATACTGGTTCCTGCGACATAATCTACAGGAATGTGGTGATCCTCAAACCACTGCAACACGCCAATATGCGCAAGACCCAACGCGCCCCCGCCCTCCAGGGCGACACCAATCCTCAGCCTTTTCTTGGGTGCGCCGGATCCAGACGAAGACTGTGCGGTTGGAGAATCCGAGGCTTGGGAAAACGCGTGGAAGCAAGCAAATACGAAAAATGCAATAGCGAGGAGAAAAAAGCGTGACGCTTTAAACATTGGAGATCCTGGGGAGAAACGGGATTGTGCCGGGCGCGAGAAGTATTGGCCCCAAAAAGAGCCTTGACTTTCACTCTTGCGCATTTCTGAGGCTGCACCAACCTGACAGATTTTGCAAGGGAGAGAGGAATATCCGGCTTACTGTTCCGGTTCGTGGTCTGGTTAGAGTCACATACTCGATGAGCTAGTTCAAGCGATTGCCCGAAAACGTCCGGATCAAAGGGCTCAGTCCACCAGACGCACCATCTCACGCGTATCGGTCACCTTGCCGGCTGAGCAATAGTAGGATTTTTGGCGCAGAGGCCTGCCCATGGGATGATCACGGAAGGCGGCGAATCCATCACAGGCGCCCCCCGATTCAGATCGCGAGGAGCTTAATTGGGTTTTCGGAACTTACTGTCCGCGAGATAGCGCAGCATGATGGAGTCAGTCGCGCTTTGGAACTGTTGCTCGATCTCGGGCGCTCGAACCGGCACATCCTGGCGCAATGTCTGGCGAAATTTTTCACCCATTTCGGAATCGCTCGCTACCACCTGCATGTAAAACCACAGGAAGTGCCGCATCTGATCGAGCGCCGATTTCAGGACCTGAATAGACTCCATCTCCGGTTGATCGGCCAGCGCTTCCATGAGCTCGGGGTCGGTGGGAGCCTGCATGGCTGCACAGTTGAGTTCTCGCTGGATCACGCGAAGATCGTCAGTAACACGCAAAATCCGGAGATGAATCTCTTCCATACTTTCCCGGTGCTCGCGATCCATAAGGTCCTTTCCGTTTCAACCAAAAATTTCTCAGCGAAGCGTCGGTATCAAGATCGCATCTCACAGCGCAAGGCGAAAGGTTCCCCGTGTTCATGTGCTTCGGTAATTGAAGTTACCTAAGATCGAAAGCCGCGCGGGGCGGGCCTTTTCATGCGCTCTTGCGGGTTACTACACGGGAGACATGTAGTTCAGTCGAGCGAATCTCAGGCACACCGAGGACGCGGACGCCGCGGGCGGGCGATTCGATGGCCTCAACCAGCGCAAGCACCAGCTGGTCGAGAGTAACTAGGCCAAGCCGGAATGCGCTAGCGCGGGTGAACGGCAGCCATTCGCAAATCTTGTAAAAGGGCAGCAACAAATAGGGCCAGCGGTGCCCCGGTCCCAGCACATACCAGGGACGAAGGATCGTGCAGTTGAGATGCTGTTGCTCGATCATCCTCTCGCATTCCACTCGCACCGCGATGTAACCCTTCATCATGGGCGCGGGGTGCGCAACGCTGAGGTAAACAAAGTGCGGCAGGTTAATCTCTGCACAAGCAAGGATCGCTTCGCGCGCCGAGACCAAGTCTACTGCACGAAATTGGTCGGACTTCGCCGGCGACGGGTGAGGAGCCCCAACCAGATGAATGAAAGTGTCGGTCGGACGAATCAATTGGCGGTAGCTGTTGGCATCGAGGGCGTTCCCTGAAACTACTTCGCACGCCGCAGGCAGTTTCGTCTTCGAGCCGGGGCGGACCAGTACACGCACGCGATGTCCGCGGTCGATCAGCGCTGGAATCAACGCACTACCTATATATCCTGTTCCTCCAGCAATGAAGATTCGCCGAGAGTCGGACGACTTGGGAAGCGCTTTGACTTTCAGCAACAGCCGGATGTCGGAGATGGATGCAGCCACAACCAAGTACGCTCCTCAAAGAGTTCTAGATTGTCCTACGCTCACTCGCAGTGACTGGCCCGTCCCTGAGGGCCAGCCAGAAGTTTAATTCAAGACAAGCTTAATTTGTGGTACAAACGGTTTCGCGATGACATCACCGCAAACTGGCCTGGTG
>Ga0209006_10000697_pt1 | contig 31300 bp, 26 predicted proteins | sample JacPin_JW_Ref_O2_FD_188567 | JGI IMG/M metagenome (GOLD analysis project Ga0209006, IMG submission 188567) | Forest soil microbial communities from Algoma, Ontario, Canada - Jack Pine, Ontario site 1_JW_Ref_O2 (SPAdes) (version 2) | ecosystem: Environmental > Terrestrial > Soil > Boreal...
ATTGGCCGCAGAAATCTGGTCGGACATTGGAGCCATCATGGAAGTCATTCTGAAAGAAGACGTAGCGAAGCTGGGATCGCGCGGCGATGTGGTAAAGGTCGCCGAGGGTTATGGACGCAATTATCTTCTGCCGCGCAAGCTGGCCATCGTTGCTGACGAAGGCAACAAGGCCGTCATCGTGCAGATGAAGTCTGCCGCGGTCCGACGTTCGGCCAAAGAAAAGACACAGGCCGAGGAACTGGCCAAACAGTTTGAAAACGTGTCGGTAGCCTTCACCCGCAAGTCGGGTGAAAACGATCAGCTCTTCGGATCGGTCACTTCGGGCGACATCGCTGAAGGCCTCGAGAAGAAGGGATTGAATATCGATCGACGCAAGATTCAGCTGCACGAGGCGCTGAAGACCGTCGGCGAGTTCACGATCCCGGTCAAACTGCACAAGGACGTGACCGCGCATTTGAAGGTCGTGATTGAGAAGGAAGCGGCGACAGAGTAGTTTTTTCGTCCCGTGATACCTTCGTCATTCTGGGCGAAGCGAAGGACCTATGTATTTGCCGGCAGCAGCGATACCGTCGGCGAGTCCATAGGTCCTTCGCTTTGCTCAGGATGACAATCAATTCTCGGGGAATACCTTCCCAAGGCTGATCTTTGGCTTGTATTCTAGTGCCTCACCCTCAGGGGCATTTCCCCTGCCAAATCGCCTTCCCGGGCTGTGGGTTCCTGTTGTGTTTTGCTACTAAATCTTTGGGAGAGAAGCACCTAGCCCGCCCAAAAATTCTCCCGCAGGCCTATAATTTCTGCTCACGGTTCCCATGAATCTACGTCTATTCCTGTGCAAGCCCGGATATGGCATGACAAGAAAGTCAGACATGCCAAGCGGGATTGAAGGACACAGAAATGCCGGCCGATGCAGGGGTGATATTTCTTGCGATTGGCGAACGGGCCCACTCGAAGACCAAGAGTGAGAGAGTAGAGAGATTCGACGGTAACCGGGGTAGCGCGAATCAAGACAACGGTACTCGAGAAAACCAGGACCCCCCGCGGGGCCGAATGGCTGGGCTAGATCGTCAGGCACAAGATCGTCGCATAGACGACACGATGTTGATTCGCGAGGCGCAGCGCGGAAACCGCGCCGCGTTCGAGGAACTCGTCCGTCACTATGATCACGCAGTGTTGCGGCTCGCCCTCCACCTCACCGGCACTGAGCACGACGCGCAGGATGTTTATCAGGACGCCTTTCTAAAGGCGTACAAGAACATCGGAAATTTCCGCTTCGAGTGCTCTTTCTACACGTGGATTTACAGGATCGTGACTAACTTGTGTCTCGATCACCTGCGCAAAAGAAATGTGCGCAAAGAAGACGCGCCGGTGGCGAAGGATTCCGACGGCGGCGAGTATGACCTGCTCGATCAGGTGCCGGATGCACGCGCGGGAGCAAATCCGGAGCGCGACTTGATGCGGCGGCAGTTGGGCGCGCGGATTTCGGGAGCGCTGGAGAAATTGACTCCGCGCGAGCGCATGGTGTTTGAGCTGAAGCACTATCACGGATTGAAGCTGCGCACCGTGGGCGAGATTTTGCATACGACGGAAGAGACGGCGAAGAACACGCTGTTTCGGGCCACGCAGAAGTTGCGTGGGGCATTGGCGGATATGCGGTAGAGGCAAGGATTCAAGGTTCCAGAGTTTCAAGGTTTCATTCCTTGAAACATTGAAACCTTAGAAACCTTGAAACGGGGTTCTTATGAAATGTGAATGGGTTCGCGAAAATATCGTGCTGCAGGTTTATGGCGAACTGGCGGATGACGCGCGCCACGAACTTGAGCAGCATGTGGTCCGCTGCGCCGATTGCGCGGCGGAACTGAAGGCCGAGCAAGAGTTTCATGCGCTGCTGGAGAGCGACCGCGCGACAAGCCCGCTGATGCAGGGGCCGTCGCCGAATCTGCTGGCCGCTTCGCGCATGCGCCTGCAGGAAGGGCTCGAGACGGTAAAGCAAGGCAGCTTCTTCAGCCGGCTGGCGTTCGATCCGACGACATGGCTGCGGCAGATGCGTTTCTCGCCCGCGCTGGCTTCGGTCATTCTGGTTCTCGGCTTCGCCGGCGGAGTGGGAGCCACATACAAGATCTACGCTCACTCGCCGCAGCAACCGGGCACACCTACTCCGGCTGCCTTCAACGACGCATCCGTTACTGGCATTGAATCCGTAACCCAGGCGCCGGGCACGAATCAGGTCACCATCAAATACAACACTACGGCGACGCAGGAAGCGCAGGGATCGCTCAACGATCAGCGCATTCAGCAGTTGCTGCTGTATGCAGCGCGCAATAACTACAACTCCGGCGTGCGCATGGATTCCGTCGGCCTGATGACGCAAAACCCCAGCGACACGCACTTCCGCGACGCGCTGATGTATGCGCTGCAATACGACACGAACCCGGGAGTACGTTTCAAAGCTCTGGATGCGCTTGGCCCTTACGTGAAAGACGACACGCGGGTGCGCGACAGCCTGCTGCAGGCGCTGGTCAACGATACCAATCCGGGCGTGCGCACCGAAGCTTTGCGCATGTTGGAGCCGGTGAAGGCTGACGGCAGCGTGCGCGGCGTTCTGATGACGTTGTCGGCGAAGGATTCGAGCCAGTACATCAAGTCGCAGGCGCGGACATTGCTAGCGCAGTTGCCGGAAATTGATTAAGAACTGCGGTCTTAGGTCTCGGGTGATAGGCGTTGGGCAAAACCTGAAACCGAAACCAAAGCAGACGTGGAATTTCAGTTGAGAAGATGTTGCGAGTGAAGCAAACACAGAGGTGGGACATTTGAAACGAGCGCTACAATTCGTCGGGCTGGCAGTCACGCTGGCTCTTACCCAGTTCCTTCCAATCCAGCAGATGCTGGCGCAGGAGACGCACGTCGAGCGCGAGGGCGGCGGCTGGGGACAGGAAATTACAGGCAATCTCAGCGGCGTCAAGGTGCTGCGCGTGAAGGTGGACATGGGCTCTCTCGCCGTCCACGGCGGGCAGCAGCAGGCCATTAATTACGTCGTCCATACCCGCATGAGCACTTCTTCGGAGCAGGAAGCGCGACGTCAGTTTGAGATGTACAAGGTCACGGCCTATGTGAAGGGCGACACGGCGTGGATCGTTGGTGAGTGGCAAGGCGGCGATCGGCCGCGCCATTGCTCCAAAGAATTTCGGATTAACGTGCCCCGCGAGATAACGCTGGTGAAGCTGGAAACCGATGGCGGCAATGTCGATGCCATGGGCCTGGGCGGTCGCGTCGAAGCGGAGAGCGGCGGCGGGAGCGTGCATCTGGATGACATTGGCGGCGGCGTCAATGCTGAGACCGGTGGCGGCTCGATCAAAGTGGGTATGATCGGCGGCGATCTGGGAGTGCATACCGGCGGCGGCCCCATCGAAGTGCGCCAGGCGAACGGCAAAATAACCGCCGAAACCGGCGGCGGCAGCATCGAGATCCAGAATGGCGGATCGGGCGCAAACATTGAAACCGGGGGCGGCAGTATTGAACTGCGCCACTGCAGTGGAAAAGTAAGAGCTTCAACCGGCGGCGGCAGCATCGACCTCGGCGATATCGGGGGCCCGGTCGACATTGAAACCGGCGGGGGCACCATCCATCTCGGCTCAGCCAAAGGACACGTACACGCCGAAACCAGCGGCGGCGGCATCGAGTTGCTGGGCGTGCCTTCGGCGCAGGCGGTAACCGGGGCGGGCACGATTACGGTAAAGCTGCTCAACACCGGTAGCGAGCGCCGTGATTCCGTGCTGGAAACTTCGGCCGGCGACATCGTGGTATACATCGCATCCGACGTGGCTGTAAATGTTCGGGCCAGCGTCGATCTGGCGAACGGGCACCGCATCACATCGGACTTCTCCGACATTCATGTCCATAGCGAAGGCGATTGGGGATCGAAGACCTTGTCAGCCGAGGGCAATCTGAACGGCGGAGGGCCGACGTTGAAAGTGCGGACCACGACCGGCGACATCAGTTTTAAACGCGCACAATAAAAACGAAGATTTGGGAGAGCAACCATGCGCAAATACATTCTGACCAGCATCACTTTGCTGCCATTCCTGCTGAACAACTCCTTCGCCGGGCAAACCTGGGGATCGGAACGCAATTCCAATGCGCCCGTCATGCTGTGGGGCGATGATGCCGGAACGAGTTCATATCTCGGAGTCGATATCGACGACGTAACCGCGGAACGCCTGAGCGCGCTCAAACTGAAAGAAGAAAAGGGCGCAGAGGTCACCATGGTCGATCAGGATGCGCCCGCCGGAAAGGCCGGCGTTCGTGAGCACGACGTGATCCTGACGATGAACGGAGCGCCTGTAGAAAGCGCGGCCCAACTGCGCCGGATGATCCACGAGACGCCTGCCGGCCGCATCATTGAACTCGGCCTGAGCCGCGACGGCGCGCCCCTTACCATCAAATTGCAACTGGCCGACCGGCACAAAGAATTTTCCATGGGCAATATGAAGGATTTTCATGTGGAAGTGCCCGAGATTCACATGGCACCGATTGAAATTCCGCGAATTACGGTGGTGACTGCGATGACCTCCGTGCGCAGCGGCCTGATGGTCGAGAACTTGACCTCGCAGCTGAGTGAATTCTTTGGCGTGAAAAATGGTAACGGCGTGCTGGTGCGCAATGTTGAAAAAGGCAGCCGCGCGGAAAAAGCGGGCTTCCATGCCGGCGACGTGATTGTGAAGATCAATGAACAGCCGGTACACGATACCGGAGACTTCACCCACGCCGTGCGCTCACACAGCGGCGGCACCGTCAACGTGGGCGTGATGCGCGACAAAAGAGAGCAGACCCTGAATCTGAGTCTGCCCGAATCCAAGGACTCCAGCGATCTCTTCCAGAACGAGAGTTTCGAGGACTTGCCGCATCTGAATGCCGACACGATGCAGCTCAGTGCACTGAGCGACCAGCTTGCGCAGCTGCATCCGCAGTTCGAATTGGCGACGCAACAGGCCGTCGAGACCGCACGGAAAGCGGCGGAAGAAGTGCGCAAATCATGGAATGACGAACAGGCGAAAGTCCGCAAGGATTATGAAAAACAGCGGGAACAATACCGCGACGGCGAGAAACAGCTCAGGAAGCAAATGGAAAAGATGAGCCGGCAACTTCGGCAGGGGCTGGAACTTTAACCGGGATACTTCTCAACTATGACCGCTGCTCGCGCGAGCGGCCTTGCGACCGGTAGTTGTGAGCAGCACACGATTGCGGCCAGCCTGTTTAGCGGCATAGAGTGCGGTGTCGGCAGCGCGCACAATTTCATCGCGGCTGGCGCCGTGTTCGGGAAACGCCGCGACGCCGGCGCTGACCGTCACCATTCTTGGAACTCCGGGAAATTGCCAGCTCTCGACCATCCGGCGCAGTTTCTCGGCTACTCCCATCGCATGCTGGGCATTCGTCTGTATCAATAAAATCGCGAACTCTTCCCCTCCGTAGCGGCACACTACATCCATTTTGCGAAGCTGCTGGTGGAATAAAGACGAGACCTGGCGGAGAACCTCGTCTCCCAGCAGGTGCCCGAACTCATCGTTGAGTTTCTTGAACTGGTCGATGTCCGTCATGATCACGGCCAGGCTCATGCTGTGCCGGCGGGCGCGCTCAATTTCCTCCGCGATGCGCAACTCGAAGAAACGGCGATTGAAAATTCCCGTCAGGCCGTCGAGATAGGCGAGCTGCTTCACGCGTTCGAGGTAATGCGCATTCTGAATGGAGCTGGCGCAAATATCGGCGACCGACTCCAGCGATTGCAATTCGCTCTCGCGAAACGCGTTGGGCTTGGAGCTATGCAAGGTGAGAACGCCCAGCGTCTGCCCAAACGAAATGAGCGGAATGCTCATGCGCGATGCGGCCTCCACAAACAGCTTGAAAGGCCCTGAAGTAAAGCTGATGTCGTTTTCAATCGCGGTGCCGTTCGTGGCCAGAATGCGCGACCACGGCGGCTGATTAGCGGGAAAACGGGTATCGACCGCAACGCACGGCGTCAATTCGCCTTCGTGCGCTCGCAACACCAGATCGCCTTCTTCGCGCAGAAACAACGATACGTGCGATACCTGAAATGCCATCCGGATAACGGAACACACACGCCCCAGCAGATCTTGCAGGTCCATGACGGCGGTGCTTTGCTGCGCGATGATGTTGATTGCCTCGAGTTGGCGGGCGCGCTCGCGCTCCAGCGAATAGAGACGCGCGTTCTCTAGAGCGATCGACGCCTGCGTTGAAAATAGAGTCAACAGATCGATGGTTTCGTGATCGAAGTGGTCGAGGCGATCGCTTTGGCAGTCCAGCACGCCGACGATTTCATGGCGCACCATGAGTGGGATCGCAACTTCCGAGCGCGTCGCCTGCGCCGAACAAACATAACGCGGATCTTTGCTGATGTCGGCCGCATACACGGGCTGCTTCTTAAGGACAGCCGCGCCGCTCAATCCCTCGTGTACTCCCAGCCGAATCTTGTCCTGGCCCTCATCCCATCCGATCTGCGAGCGGACGCACAACTGCTGCGTCTCCTTATCGAGCAGCAGGATGGCCACATTCCGCAGATGGAAATAGTCGCGGGCAATCTGCAGGATGCGCTGCAACACCTCATCCAGATCGAAGGTGGAGAGCACAGCCTGGCCCGCTTCGTACAGGACCGCGATTTTTTGCATGATCGAGGAAATTGTAGACGGGAAAAGGCAGGTTACCGAGGTGCCCGAAGTAACGTCAGTTAGCGCGGAATGGGAAGGGTGGGAATTGGCCTATACCTATTTCCACCGCCTCGCCGTGCGAATCAGCCCGTAGGCGGCCAGGCAAAACCAGAAGTCGATCAGCATTCCCAGATCTACATGAATGGGCTGGTGCCGCGCCACCGGAGGGAGCGATGGGAGGAGCAAAAAGTACACCACGTTGCCCAGCACGATGGCGACGAACGCCTGCAGAAGATTGACGGCCACTGTGGATTTAGACACCGGAGCTGCCCGATTCGGTTGCCGCCACTTTAGCGGCTGGCATTCCATCCTGTTACCATTTCTTCCTGCCCATGCTCGAGCTTTCCACACCGGTGCAATATGTGAAAGGCGTGGGCCCGCGAATCGCGGAAGCTCTCGCCGCCAAGGGGATCCGCACGGTCGGCGACCTGTTGCACTACTTGCCGTTCCGGTATGAAGACCGGCAGAACCCGCGCGGCATTGCGGAGTTGCGCGCGGGCGAAATGGCGACGGTCATCGCCGAGGTGCGGAACTCCGGATTGTTCCGTACGCGCCGCATGCCGATCTTCCAGCTTACCGTGGGCCAAGGACGCGCGCGTCTGCGCTGCCTGTGGTTCAACGCAACCTATCTTCAGGATAAATTTCAGCCCGGGCAGATGCTCGCGCTCTACGGCAAGGTGGAGGAAGATCCACGCAGCCGTGAGCTGCAGATCATTCAGCCGCAGATCGAGGTTTTGAGCGAATCGGGTGAAGGCGACGGGAGCGGAGCCGAAAAAAAGGCGGCCGAATCGCTTGAGATCGGCCGCATCGTCCCCATCTATGAGGCCACCGGACGCCTTACGTCGCGCTGGTTTCGCCGCATCATCCGAACCGCCCTCGACGACCTTACGCCTGATCTGCCGGAGGCAATCCCCGCCATTGTTCGCGCGCGCCTCGGCCTGATTTCTCCGCGGGCCGCGCTCTGGAACGTTCACTGGCCGGAACCGGGTGAGAGCCTGCAGGGTTTACAGTCATCGCGTACTCCGGCGCACATTCGCCTGATCTTCGACGAGCTATTTTTTGTTGAGCTTGGTTTGGAACTAAAGCGTAGCCAACAGAAGGCACAGACCGGCATCGCGTTCCGGCTCGATGACCGAGTGCGGGCGGCTATCAAGAAAATTCTGCCCTTTCATCCGACGGCCGCGCAGAAGCGCGTCTTGAAGGAAATCGCCTCCGACATGGAAAAACCTTATCCCATGCGGCGCTTGCTGCAGGGCGACGTCGGATCGGGCAAAACGATCGTCGGCTTTGAGGCTGCCATTATCGCCATTGAAAACGGCTGCCAGGTCGCGCTGATGGCGCCCACGGAAATTCTCGCGCAGCAGCATTATTTTTCCGCGCGCCGCATACTCGAGGGCGCTGGATATCGCATCGTGCTGCTGACCGGATCGCTCGAAGCCGACCGCAAACGCGAAATCCGCCGCCACATTGCGCAGGGCAATGCACAACTCGTCATCGGAACTCATGCCCTGCTGGAAGAAAAAGTCGAGTTCGCCAAGCCAGGGCTTGTGATCGTCGACGAGCAACATCGCTTCGGCGTGATGCAGCGCCTGAAGCTGATGAAGAAATCGGCAGACACCGAAAGTACTCGTGTGCAGACGAGTGCCTCGCCCCTCCAAGCGGAGGCGAAGCCAAGCGCGCCTCTACAACCGGCCGAGCCCGACGTTCTGGTGATGACAGCAACGCCCATTCCTCGCACCTTGGCTCTCACGCTTTACGGCGACCTTGATCTCAGTGTTCTCGACGAACTCCCTCCCGGCCGCACGCCGATCGTCACGCGGAGTATCTCCGACGACCAGTCACCTAAAGTGTGGGAATTCGTTCGCAAGCAGGTGAATGCCGGACACCAGGCCTATGTTGTCTATCCGGTGATTGCGGAAAATGAAGAGAGCGAACTCAAGGCTGCCGTCAAGATGTATCGCGAGCTGAGCGGCAAGCTTTTCGCTGACCTGAAGGTCGGACTTTTGCATGGCCGTCTCGATCCTGAACTGAAGGAACAGGTCATGCGCATGTTTCAGAAGGGTGAGTTGCAGATTCTTGTCGCGACCACCGTCATCGAAGTCGGCGTGGACGTTCCGAACGCCACGGTAATGGTGATTGAGCACGCCGAACGCTTTGGCCTAGCCCAGCTTCATCAGCTTCGCGGACGCATTGGGCGCGGAGCCGCCAAGTCCTATTGCATTCTGGTCACGGGCGGCAAAGTCACCGAAGACGGCCAGAAGCGCCTCGACGCTATGGTGCGCACGAATGACGGATTTCAAATCGCGGAGCTCGATCTCGAACTCCGCGGCCCTGGGGAATTCTTCGGAACGCGGCAGGCCGGCCTGCCCAGCTTCCGCGTCGCCAATATCATTCGCGATGCCGAATTGCTCGAAGCCGCCAAGCGCGAAGCCGCCGCCGTGCTTGCCGGACCGAACTCAGAAGTCTCTTCGGAAGAAATCAGCCGCGCCTTGGTGCGCATGCGCGCGCTCTGGCACCACACCTATGGCCTGGTCGAAGTGGGATAACAGCTTCATAGCAAATCCCTCACACTACCGACGTAAGTCGAAAACCCATTCCTTACAGTGTTTTAGTTCTCCTTTCACCACGCAGTAGACCCAGGGAAAATTCATCGCGAGGTTCAGTTATGAGGTCGCCTACGCCTGCATCTTGATCGCTCCCACACTTTTCCTGATGAGCTGTTCTTCGTTGAATTCTTCGAGCAGCACACCGCCGTTCGCCACCACGCAACCTATGGCACCCAGGGCATTCTTGATCCTGGAAACACGCCGGGGGCAACTTTTTCGCCCAACCCGTGGGTCGATGCTAACGGCAATCTTTGGCTCTTTGGCGGATACGGCCCAGCCTCTGGCGCAAACGGCAACCTGAACGACCTGTGGATGTACATGCCGTAAAACGCTATTTCGAACTGGCGAGATACTGAAAGAAAAAGTCACGCGACTGAATGGCGAGTTCGCGACGGGCATCCGGCGATTCAAAAACGTGTCCGTCATCAAATTTGACGAACGAAGCCTTCACTTTCGCGGCCTTCAATTTGTCATAAAGTTCCTGGGCCTGCGAGATCGGTACGTCTTGATCTTTCGTTCCGTGGAGGATCAGGAACGCCGCGTTGCCTTTCGCAACATGGAACACCGGCGACGCCTCGCGCCACAACTCAGGATGAGTGGCGAAATCTCCTCCCAGAAAGCTCGAAAGGAATGCGTCCCCATCGGCATCGTGGTCCGTGGTGAAATCGGTCGGCCCGCTCGCGTCCACCACCGCCTGCACGCGGCTGGAATATTTCGCCAGCGCCGGATCGGAGTTGTCGCGCGTGTCTTCCATGCCGAGCAATGACGCCAGTTGCGCGCCGGCCGAATGGCCAAACACTCCGAGGCGCTCGGGATTCACTCCATACTTGGCGGCATTGGCGCGCACCCAGCGAACCGCTCGCTGCACGTCGTCGAGCTGGGCTGGCCAGCGATTCACGGAATCTTTGGCATTGAAAAGGCGATAGTCGGCGGCAACTGCGACGAAGCCAGACCGGGCAAAAAACTCTCCCAGCTTGCGCATCGTGCTCTTGTCGAAACTGGTCCATCCGCCACCGTGCAGCAGCAGAATCGCCGGACGAGTCTGCGAACCGCGGTCGGGAGGCTCAAAGATGTCGAGATGCAACTCCGTCCCGTTAACCGTGGCGTAAACAATGTTTTCGTGGACGGTGACGCCATTCGCCTGCGCCGCGTCCGCAGCCTTCTTTTGCGTTCCCGCGTCAGCCTGTTGCGGCGGAAGGGCGAAAGCTAACGTTGCGCCGAAAACCGCGCTAAGAACGGAGTTAAGAATAGTGTTCAGAACAATGCCCCGTACATGATTGCGCTTCATAAACCGATTTTACCCGCCCTCCGCGCGGAGAATGCGCCTTGCCTGTTAAAATTAAACGAATGTCCTCTGGCTCCCAATTGATTCAGATTGAGCTGTCACCTCCGCAGCGTACGCCCAAGCCCTCGTGGCTGCGGGCGAAGGCTCCCGTGGGCGACAATTTTCATAATCTGAAAAAGCTGGCGCGCGGACTGAGCCTGCACACCGTGTGCGAGTCGGCACAGTGTCCGAACATCGGCGAGTGCTGGAACCACAAGACCGCAACCTTTATGTTGCTGGGCGATATTTGCACGCGGCGCTGCGGCTTTTGTGCCGTGCCCAAGGGAAGGCCTGAACCGATCGACCTGGATGAACCCCGCCGCGTGGCCGAAGCCGTCGCCACGCTAGGCCTGAAGCACGCCGTCGTGACCAGTGTGAACCGCGATGATGACAACATCGGCAGCGCCCGCATCTTTGCCGAAACCATCCGCGAGATTCGCGAACTCACGCCCGATTGCCGCGTGGAAGTGTTGATTCCGGATTTCCAGGGGATAGAAGAATCTTTGCGCATCGTGCTCGACGCGAAACCCGACGTACTGAATCACAATACGGAGACCGTGCCCCGACTCTATCGCGTGGTGCGCTCCGGCGCCCGTTACGAGCGCACGCTCACCTTGCTGGAAAACGCCAAGAAGTTTTCTCCGCACACTGCTACGAAAAGCGGAGTGATGGTCGGCCTCGGCGAATCCACAGATGAATTGATCGAGGTTTTCCGCGACCTCGGCGGGCGAGGAGTCGACATCCTCACCGTGGGCCAGTATCTGCGGCCTTCGAAGGATCACTTGCCGATTGCTCGCTTCTACGAACCGGAAGAGTTTGTCCACCTGAAGAACGAAGCACTCCGTTTCGGGTTCCGGCACGTCGAGTCCGGGCCGATGGTGCGATCCAGTTATCACGCGCACGAGCACGCCGATGCCGCTGCGGCGACGCGGGTGGTAACCTAGCTTGCGCCAGACGGGTCTTCCCGCCAAAACAATTTCTCAGAAGCTCACCGATCCCAGGGGTAGTATCTCCATCGAAGAAATCGCCAATGGGAGCGCGCCCCGCCCATGGTGACCGTTCTCCTTCTCGTTCTTGGCTTTTTCGCCGGCCTGCTCGGCGCGCTGACAGGCATTGGCGGAGGTGTTCTGCTCTCGCCCGTTCTCGCGCTTTACTTCGGCATCCCTATTCGAGAGGCCATTGGCACCAGCCTGGTCGCCGTGATCACGACTTCCGCGGCAAGCTCGGCGGTCAACCTGCAGCGTCATACCACCGATATTCGCCTCGGCATGACGCTCGAACTGGCGACGTCTTTCGGCGCGGCCGTCACCGCTTATCTTGTCGGATATTTCAACCGCAACGTGCTCGAAGGCTTGTTCGCCGGGTTTCTGCTGTACAGCTCCATCACCATTCTAGTGCGCGGCGGCAAGGTGAAAGCCGAAGATGCGGACGACACTACCGCCATCTTCAAAAATGGCGAAGTGATCATTCCGCCGTATGAGCCGAAGCGCTATCCGCTTGGAATGGCCGCATCTCTTGTGGCCGGAGCTCTTTCCGGATTGCTCGGTATCGGCGGAGGTCCCATCAAAGTTCCCGTGATGTTCATCTTCATGAACGTTCCGCTGATGGTGGCGACTGCGACCTCGAACTTCATGATCGGCGTGACCGCTGCGGCCAGCGCCATCGTCTACTACCGCCGCGGTGACATCCTTGTGCAGTATGCCGCGCCGCTCGCCGTGGGCGTTTTTCTTGGTTCTTTACTGGGAGCGCGTGTGGCTCCGCGCATCAACCGGAAAGTTGTCGTTTATCTACTCGTCGGGGTAATGCTCTATCTCGCCGCGCATCTTACGTTCCATCTTCTGCGAGGGGTCTTATGAGCCAGGTACGCGAGCCCGCCTTCGATCGCGCCGTCGGCCTGGTGCTCGGCATCGGCGCAGTTTGTTGTTTCCTCGTCATGCTCACGGGACTCATCAGCGCCTTGTTCACCACCAGCACACTTCCACTCAGAATCGAGCGTGTCGGCGTGCTGCTCATGCTCGCCACTCCCGTGGTTCGCGTGGCCGTTGCCTGCTTCCTGTTTTTCCGGGAAAAAGATAACCGCTATGGATGGATTTCGTTCGGGGTGCTCGCCATCCTGATGCTGGGAGCGGTGTTCGGAATCGGCGAACACTAACGCAGTTCACGCCGGAATAAGTTTCAGAGGCTACGAGAAGGAGCTGCGGTCTTTAGAAAATATGCAGCTTGATGCTCAGATATTTTTTGGGATTCTCGCGGAATGCCTTCAGGACGTCTTGCATCTCCACCAGCGTGGAGTTGGCATTGTTATATAAAGCTTCGTCTTTAAGAAGCTTACCTGCCGTCCCGCGGCCGGCTTGAAGATCAGTGGTTAGCTCGGAAAGCTTCGTGATCGTGATGTCGAGCTTTTTCGCCAGTTCGTCATCCTTGGCCAGTCTGCCGATCGTACCCTTGCCGTTGTTGATGTCCTCGGTAATCTTCTTGAGGTTGGCGATGGTGTCGTTCGCGTTGTTATAAAGCGCAGGATCTTTTACAAATTTTCCAGCCGTGCCTTTGCCTTGCTGGATGTCATCCACCACATTATTCATCTTGTCGAGCGTCGCCAGGAATTTGTCGTAGGCGTCAGTGCGGCTGATCAGCGCGCCCAGGCTGCCCTGTCCACTGCTGATCTGCTGCACGATCTTTTGAAAGTCGCTTACAGTGTCAGAAAACCGGTTATAGAGGGTGGGGTCGTAGATGAGTTTTCCCAGCGATCCCTTGCCGCTTTCGGCGAAGGCCAGAATGCGGTCGGCGCGCTTCAGCAGCGCATCCATATTTTCCAGCGTGCTTTGGCTCGCCCGCACCACCTGATTAAAGTCGGGATGCACCTGCGTCGGCAGCGTGTCCCCGTCCTGAGCCTCGGCGCCAATGGCCTGCGCGCTATCAATGTCGAGGAAGGTTTCGCCCAGAACGCCCGCCGTATCGAGCGACGTCATCGAATCGCGGTGCAAATCGAAATGATATTTGGTGCTGATTTTCATCGTCACTTCGACGGGAGTGAGGCGCTTGTCGGGTAAGTTGACGATCTGAATCCGCGTGACGTTGCCGATGTCGACGCCGCTTAGCCGCACTGGGGCCCCGGTGCGCAAGCCTTCCGCATTATCAAAATACGAATAAAGGACGATGCGTTGGGTGAATAGCCCTTTGGTTCCGGACATCAAAAACAGCAATACCGCGAGAGTCACGGCAGAGATGATGACCGTGAGTCCGACGCGCAGTTGCGACCATTGGAGCTGCTTCTGGCTAGGCAAACGAGTTCCTCACGGCGCCGCTTCGCACGCCTCGTAATCGAATCGACCGACTCGGCGGCTCAGCGTCAGAATTTCCATGCGGCACGCCCACCGCAGCATGATAGCAAATCAGGGCTCCGTCTATGCCGATTTCGCACAAACCACAGGCACCAGCACCAAAGCCAGCAAATACGCCACCGCGCCGCAGGCCAGAGTTGTCGTCAGGCCAAATCGGATGGCGATGACCATAGCCAATACCGAGCCGAGCACGCTGGCTCCGGCATTCATCGCCCAGGCCCACTCGACCTCGTTGTCGGCGGTCTCGCCCGGAAATTCCGGTACAGGAGATGCGGCCAGCGCGCGCAGGCCGGTTGGAAATGGCATCCCCATGGCGAATCCCAATGGAATCAGCAGTGCGCCGCTGATCAGCAGCCGATATCCAAAGTCGAGCCCGACCAGCTCTACCAGCCAGTGCGGAAGAAAGAATAGGTCGACGAGAAGTGCAACGACGACCAGCAAGAGAGGTACCCAGACCATACGCGTGCGTGGCAGCCATCGACGCGAAAACAGGCTGCCCGCGCCGCTCGAGAGCATCATTAGAAAAATTACGACCGTCAACGCATACGTGGGATGGCCGAGAAACAGTACAAACCGCTGAATGAAGGCAATCTCCACCAGAATGTAGCCGAGACCAACCGCCACGAAATAAAGAATGGGAATCGGCGAAGGTCGCACTCGTCCACCATTGAGTGCGAGCGGCAAAACCAGAAACACGCCAACGGCAACCGCGGAGATCGCCAGCACGAGGAGCAGCACTAGAACTCCGAGATTCACTTTCCAGTCAATCCCGGACCGCAAGCCTTGCTCGCCGAGAATCTGGCCGGCCTTCAGCGTGAAAAAGAAGAAGGGCGCATTGTCGTTTACCGGAGCAACATTGTAGGCATACGCTGCGGCAAACGCGTAAGGATCATTGCTCGCAATCAAGTCGGTAAACGGATTTTGCCCAGGCGCAGATGGCAGGTACAACGGCTTGAGAGCCGCATACCGGGCGCAGTGTGCGCTTACCGAATTTTCTTCCGCCGCGGTAAACGCTGTTCGCTTCGCCAGCACGACGACCGGAATACCATCGGCATTCAGCGCGCCCTGCGACACGACGATGAAATTCTGCGCCGGATTCGCCACGCCCATCCGGTGCAGCGCCTCCATGGCCACAGCCACGACGCGCAGCGCCTCGCGCGGGCGACGAAACTCCCAACGCGTGATGGCAATCATTCCATCGGGCCGCAGATGTTCGAAATATTCGCGGAAGGCTTCGACCGTGTAGAGATTGTTTTCGCTGAGCGCAAATGCGCCTGCCGCGGTCGATGCCCAGGTGTCCACCAGCGTCATCTGCACTACATCGAAGCGTTGCTGAGTGGAACGCAAAAACGACCGGCCATCGTTCACGTGAATGTGCACATCCGGACGCTCATAAAGATGCTGCGAATAGTCGGCATAGCGCCCGCGCATGATTGTCGTCGCGATGATCGGATTGATCTCAATTCCGGTGACATCGGCGCCGTTCGCCACGGCGCGCAAAACATCGACTCCACCGCCTGGGCCAATGATGGCAAACTCACCTCGCGGTCGCAGAACATTGGCGAGCGCGGGTGGAGCCGACATGAGATCGGCTTCCCATTCCGTGTCGTGCCAGTGCGCCGGATCCGCGTTCATGATGTAAGTGGAAGCGTCGGCATCGATAACGACCGCCTTCGCCCCTCCCTGACGATCGACTTCGACGCGAGAGAGCGCATTCCAGCGCGCGAACTCCATCCATTTTGGATCGCGAAACATTCCTTTCGCATACACAACGTCAATCAGGCGTCCGGAAAAATTCGCTGCGATGAGCGCAAGCAACGCCAATACAAGTACGCTCGCATTGTGGCGCGACTTGCGTGACTCCGCCCAAATCGCGCTCGCGGCGGCCATAGTTGTCGCGGCGAACAGAATCACGTTCGGTCCGCCAATCCAATTCAGTAACGGCACGACCGCCAGGCAGGCCAGCGCTCCGCCGGAAAGATCGGCTCCATAGAGACGCGGAATGCGATGGGGTTCGCGCGCGAATACCGTCGAAAAGAGCAGGCCGGTCAGAAAAAACGGTATCGCCGCGCAGAGGTAGAGCACGGTCAAGCGCAGAAAATTTTTCTCCGACACATCGAGCGATACCGGTACGTGCAGCACAACCTCGAGCACCGCTACCACGACAAAAGCGTTGGCCGCGCACAGTCTGGCCGCGATTTCGCGCGTCTCGAACTTTGCCAGTCGCGACTTCCACAAATAGGCGAAAACCCCGCCTGCCCCCAGGCCAAGCAGGGCAATCGAAATCGCCAAGAATGCGAAGTGATAAAACAGCACTACCGAAAAGAGGCGCGTAAGGGCAAGTTCAAGCAACAGCGCGGAAAAACTGGTGAGTGCGAGCCCTGCCAGCAGAGTCTTTTCTGGAATTTCAGGCTGCGTCGGAGCAAGGATTGGGCTCGGGGCGATGACGGCCATAAATGGATCGGAGGCGACAGTCTAGCAGAAGGAGCCCGGCAGAAACGGCATAAAGAGGCCATCCGGCCGCCCCAGACGTGCAATTCCGGCGCGAAGCGTTTACTGTAGTAGAGTCGTTATTTTTACTCGAGGAGACTTCTCAATGTCCGCACCCAGCCGCCGGCCGGAGATTCGCCGGCGCCGTACCCGCAACGAAAAAATTTCCCACCTGCGCAAGCGTCTCGCCGCCGCCAAGACTGATGCCGAGCGCACCCTCGTCACCACCAAGCTGCACAAAATGTCCATTGGGTCGCCCGGACAGCCGCTGATGAAATAAGCTCAAGCGGCTGTGCTGTCTAGTCGGCGGCTCCAGCTTGTCCGGCCGTGGTTTCCTCGCACTCCGCGACCTGGCGGTACACGCTTAAAATTCGCTGCACGGAAGTCTCCCAGGAAAATTTCGCTGTCTGCTCATAGCCGCGCTCTTTCATGCGGGCCCGCAACACCTGGTCCGTCAACACGCGGTAGAGCGCTTTCCGGATTTCGAAAACGTTCTCTGGATTCACCAGCACGGCAGCCTTGCCCACCACCTCGGGCAACGACGAAACGTTAGACGTCACCACGGGCGTTCCATGGGCCATCGCTTCCAGCGGGGGCAGGCCGAATCCTTCATAGAGTGACGGAAAAACAAAAACCTTCGCCAAATCGTAAAAGATCCGCAGCACTTCAATCGGCACGAAGCCCAGAAATCGCACATCATTCTGCACGCCGCTGCGCACTACGGTTCGCCGCAGATCGGGATTGCCGGAAAGATCGTCGCCGATGATGATCAGCTTCAGGTCGGGAAAGATCTGGTCTTTCTCCAGTTCGGTCTTCAGCGCGGAAAACGCCTCGATCATGCGTACGACATTCTTGTGCGTACTGATACGCCCGGCATAAAGAAGAAACGGATACGTCACCTGGTAGCGGCGGATGATCAAATCGCGGTCGGCCCCGGTCGCATGCCCGTGCAGAAAACGCTCGTCGATCGCGTTGTAAACCACCTCGATCCGGTCCGGCGGAATCTCAAACAGCTTCTCGATTTCTGTCTTGGTGAAATTCGAAACCGCGAAGATGCGAGCGGCTCCGCGCAGCACGCGGCGCGTCAATTGAAAGTGCAGCGAGCGTAAGAACCCGCTCCGCTCAACCGATCGCGACAGGTGCTCCAGCATGTCATGCACCGTCATCACGTAGGGGCAGGGCAGCAGGCGGGGAACCGAAAATAAGTTGGGAACGTGCAGCAGGTCGCAGTTCAGGCCCTTCAAAGTCGTGCGGAATTCGCGATAGCCTTGCACCGATCTCTCAGGATGATGGACCGGTACGAAGTTGAAATTGGGTGGCAGCGGCCCAATTTCCCGCGCCTTCGCCGGTAGCCCGGTCAGCAGATATTCATTTTCGTGATCCAGGCGGCCGAGCGTGCGAACCACGTTGCGAATGTAAGTGCCGACGCCAAACTCAGTCATCCGCCGGATGTCGATGGCGATCTTCACCGAAGGCATTTAACCACAGAGGACAGGGGCGGGACCAGAAATCGCGGGTGAAGTCTGCCGGACTGTTGGCGCAGTCATGACTTGCCGGCGGGTCAGGCCCGCACTCTACGCGCGCACTTCGGCTTGCGCCTTTGCCCTTCGATCCGCATAGAGTGGGAACGCTTCGCACAATCCGAGCACCTGCTTGCGGACTTTGGTCAGCACAGCGGCATCGGCACGGTTGAGAAGCACGTCGGCGATCCACTGGCCGACCTGCCGCATCTCGGCTTCTTTCATGCCGCGCGTCGTCAGGGCTGGCGTCCCAATGCGTATGCCGCTCGGCTTCAGCGGAGGATTGGTATCGAAAGGGATCGCATTCTTGTTGACCGTGATCCCAGCCTGGTCGAGAGCTTTTTCGGCTTCGCTGCCAAACATGCCCTTCGAGAAAACATCGACGAGCATGAGATGCGTGTCGGTGCCGCCCGAAATAATGCGGAAGCCCGCCTCGGCCAGCGTTTGCGCCAGCACTTTGGCATTGGCGACCACCTGCTTTGCATAATCGCGAAACTCCGGCTGCATCGCTTCCTGGAAGCACACCGCTTTTGCCGCCATAATGTGAACCAGCGGCCCGCCCTGCATGCCGGGAAAAACAACTTTGTCGATGGCCTGCGCAAACTCGGCTTTGGAAAGAATCATGCCCGCGCGCGGCCCGCGCAGCGTTTTATGCGTCGTCGAGGTCACGATGTGCGCATGCGGCACCGGCGAGGGATGGGCGCCTCCGGCCACCAGTCCGGCAAAATGTGCCATATCGACCAGATAAAGCGCGCCGACTTTATCCGCGATCTGCCGCATGCGGGCGAAATCAATAATTCGCGGATAGGCGCTGCCGCCGCCGATAATCAGCTTCGGCCGTTCCTTCTCGGCCAGCTTTTCCAGATCGTCGTAGTCGATCGTCTCCGTCTCTTTTGTCACGCCGTACGGAATGATCTTGTAAGTCTTGCCAGAAAAATTGAGATGAAAGCCATGCGTGAGATGCCCGCCATGCGCCAGATTCAACCCAAGAATCGTATCTCCCGGCTGCAACACGGCCGCGTAGGCCTCCATGTTCGCTTGCGAGCCGGCATGCGGCTGCACGTTGGCGTGCTCGGCGCCAAACAATTGTTTCGCGCGATCGCGCGCCAGATTTTCGACCACGTCGGCGAATTCGCAGCCCCCGTAATAGCGCTTGCCCGGATATCCTTCCGCATACTTGTTCGTAAACACCGAGCCCGCGGCTTCCAGCACAGCCTCGCTCACGAAATTTTCGGAAGCAATCAGTTCCAGGCCTTCGTGCTGGCGGCGGGCTTCGTTGTCGATCGCAGCAGCAATCAGCGGATCGGATTCGTGCAGCGGACGATACATGGGAGCAGTTTTGGGTGACATGATTCTTCCGTTTCCTACTTGGTTTCTTAGCTTGTCGTCTCGTAGATACCGGGCCGAAGAATTTCCATATACCTCTCCGGCCACTTTAACGATGTAAATCCGAACTGCGCGTACAGGCCGTGCGCATCGAGCGTAGACAAACTCCAGCGGCGCAATCCCTGCAATTCCGGATGCTGCGTGATGCCCTCCATCAGCAACTTCCCCAGCCCTTGCCCGCGATGCGATTCCAACACGAATACATCGGCAATATAAGCGTAGGTGGCAAAATCGCTGATCACTCGGGCAAAGCCAACCTGCGCGCCGCTACCATCATAAACACCAAAGCACAACGAATGCTTGATCGACCGCGCCACAATTTGGCGTGGAATGCCTTTGGCCCAATAGCAGCTGCTCAGAAACCCGTGGATCACATCCAAATCGAGCCGCGTGGGATTGGTGCTGACCAAAAATTCGTTTCGCCGATGCTCGAAGTAGTTCGATATCACCCGAATATTCTAAATGCGCGCACGCCGGAATTCACTGAATCACGCTCAAAACGCTGTCCGCAGAAACGAGGCCAGCTGCCAGCCGTCCATGTATTTGTACGGAGTCTCGCCCATGGTGTAGTGCCCGCAGGGCAGCACGACAACTTTATGATCGAGGTCATGACGTTCGAATTCATCCACGACTTGCCGCGAGAATTCCGGCAAGAATGTCAGATCGTACTTCGCATAAATGATCAGCGACTTCTTCGGCCACCGCGTATATTGCTTGAAAAATGACATCGGACTGATCGCCAGCCATGCCTGCCGCAGTCTGGCCAAATCGATTTTCTCTTCAATCCCCTGCCGGATGTGGCGAGTCGACTGCCCGTGCCATACCACGTCGGCAAAATAAGTCGACGCATGATTGAAGGCGGCCACGCGAATGCGCGGATCGTGCGCCGCCGCCAGAAATGTATAGCACGATCCCAGACTCGTGCCCACAATGCCGAGCTGCGTGTATCCCTGCTGCTCCAGCCAATCGAGGCAGCAGCGAACGTCGATCACGCCCTGGCGCGCAGAGTCGAGCGTACGCCCGATATTCGCCGACACCGCATAGTCGGCGCGCCCAATCTCAGCCGGCATGCGAATGTCGTGATAGGGCATGCTCAGGCGCAGCACGGAAATTCCCAGCAGATTCATGAGGCGGCACAGGCTGACGTAGGCAATTCCGTCCGAATTCCAGTGCGGCAGCAGGACAACCGCACGCCGCCCTTGTACGGGAAGCCAGCGCGCATTAACGAGATTGTTTTCCGGATAAGGTGAGCGCACCGGCGAAGTGAAGCGCAGAAAATCTCCGAACGTTCCTTTGACCTTGGCTTCCAGCTTGGGATCGGGAATTTCACGCGTCGAGAAAACTTTTACCTCGCGATGTTCCAGGCGGAAATCGGTGGGCGTTGTGTAAGAGTAAAAATCATCGCTGTCCGCCAGAATGCGCCGGTTGTAATCGATGAAAAACTTTTCCGGATCGTCCGGCACATAGCCCGGTCGAAACCCATTCCGGCAGGGCCAATCGCCCGCCCACTCCGTGCCCCACTCGAGCGGACGGACCACGCGATTGTTGTCCACCGACGTGAGGCGGTTTTCCCAGTCATACATCCACTGTGCGTAGCGCGAGGTCATGGTCAACCCTCTAGTTTAGCAAGCGAAATAGACGAATTGCCGCTTCCGCCAGCCAACGGCATCAATCGAAGGTTGGGTTGTACGCTGGAAAATCGAATGGCGTTACCTTACGTACCGCCGCGGTACGCGCTTCGAAATATTGCAGAGGATTTCGTACGGAGAGCTATTCGCGAGGCGGGCATGTTCGAGCGCATCCACGCTCATGCCATCGCTGGTTCCCAGCAGAATCACTTCATCTCCGATGGCCACGCCTGGGATGCCCGTGACATCGACCAGCGTTAAGTCCATGGAGATGCTGCCCAAAATCGGCGCGTAATGTTCGCGCACAATCACTCGCCCGCGATTGGAAAGCTGGCGATTGAAGCCATCGGCGTACCCGACCGGCAGCACGGCAACGTGCGCGGGTGCTTTGGTGACATAGGTCGCGCCATACCCGAGCGGACGGTTCGCGCCGAAATCCCGCAGCGAAAGAATCCGCGTCTTCCAGGTCAGAATCGGTTTCACCGGCAGACGCAAAGTGCCGCCGCTGACTTCGCGCCCTGCACGCATGAAAGGAAGATAGTAACCGTAGAGCGCGATTCCCGGCCGCACCATGGCTTTGTCTTTCAGTCCAGTCCAGGTCTCACGCCGCGAGATTACAGCGTTCGTGTTGGCCATGTGAACCAGCGCAGGTTCAAAGCCCGCGTCGCGCACCATACGCCGCGCCGCATCAAAGTTGCGCTCCTGCTCGGCAACGGATGGCGCGTCCATAATTTCAGACGAAGCCAGGTGCGTGGAGAGCCCTTCTAAAAAAAGATGCTTCGCTGCTTTGATCGCATCCAGCAGTGCGGGCAGCTGCTCCATCGCAACCCCGAGCCGCCCCATGCCGGTGTCGACCTTCAAATGCACCGGATGCTGCGCCACTCCTAGCACGGCTGCAGCTGCATCGAGCGATTCAACCTGCCGCTGCTCCCAAACCGTCGGAGTCAGGCGGAGGCGAACGATTTCCGTTTCTTCTCCGCGCCAGAAGCCGGTCATCAGCAGAATGTTCGCGGTGATCCCGGCATCGCGCAGCGGAATCGCCTCATCGAGCGAGGTTACGCCGAGCCAGCGCGCTCCTTCGCTTTCCAGCGCCCGCGAGCACTCCAGAGCACCGTGTCCGTAAGCATCGGCCTTCACCACCGCGCATACGGTCACGTCCGCTCCGACATGCTTCTGCACGGTACGGAAGTTTTGCCGCAGGGCGGTAAGCGAGACTTCGGCCCATGTCGGCCGCGTCGCCACCCGGCTCAGAGTTTCGGCTGTAGTCGCCACTTTCGCGATTATAGCGGGAGCAACCGCGCCGCAGATGTTACGCCGGGGCTACTGCCTGTGTGGCGCGGGCACTCCGCCCGCTTGCCTGCCTCACCTCAAGACCAGCGGGCAAGAGTGCGTGCTCCGCGCGAACCTGCTAGCTAATTCGCCAGCGTGAAGTTCACCGTGATCTGCGTGTCGACTTCAATGGCCTCACTGTTCAAAACGTATGGCCGGTAGCGCCACTGGCTCACCGCCTCTACCGCCGCCTTCACCAGCAAGGGATGTCCTGAGATCACGCGTAAGCCCGTAATCGTTCCATCTTTGCCAATCACCGCAGACATAACGACTGACCCTTGAATGCGCGCCGATCTCGCGATCGCTGGATAGAGTGGCTGCACGCTGTGAATCAAACTCCCCTGCATCATCGACGAAGTGCGAAATACATGTGCTGGAGGAGGCGGGGGAGCCGCAGGCATCACAGGACGGTCTCCGCCTGTGATGGTATTTAGGATTCCATCTCCTGTGGCCGCCCCCTCGACGCATCCCGCGCAGGCTGGGGCTGAAGGCGCAGAGGTTGGCGAATCTTCACCGCTATTCGTGATGCCGGTCGGTATGCGGGAAGGCTGCATGAATCGAATGGCCGAGGGATTCGCAGCTGGTGCCGCGAAATGTGCGCCATGCGGCGCAGGCACAAGCGGCTGAACGTCGCCTCTACCGGCGATTATCGGAGTCGAAATCACGCGAGCGATTGGTATTCCCACCGTCCGCAGCAACGGCAGAAGCAACAGTAAGCCGAGCGCCATGCCTTGCAATCCGAAGGAAGTGAGCGTAGTCCAGCCGCGGCGCGATCTCGGGCCACGGGAAAAATCCAGCATGCTGTCGGCAAACATTCCGTGTTCAAATGCGCCTTGCTCAAGTACAACCTGTTTGACCATGGTGACCTCCAGCGGGAAATTGTTTGCTGGTATGGACACCGCGGATGTCTACGCTGGAGGCTGCAACAGAAAATAAAAAAGGCCGCGTTTTCACGCGGCCTGCTGGAACTTTTTCGATACCAGAGGTGTCAAACAACTACGACAAACTACTGCTGCTTCGGAGCGCTCGGCGATGCGGGCTTAGCTCCTGTGCCGCTTCTGGGAGTCGCCGGCTTCGTAGTTGCAGGAGAGGCCGCGGGTGCGGGCACGCCCGACTGCACGTTGTAAGCATCGACGACGACGCGGGTAATATCCAGCGACTCGCCCCACCATAGCACGGGATTCTGCGGCCATACCTTCGAGGTGTCGACGATGATGCCGAAGCCGTTGTCCTGCGCGTATTTCACGATCATTGGCGCCATCTTCTGCAGAATCTTGGTCGCCGCTTCCTGCTGCGCGTTTCCGGCTTCTTCCTGGAAGTCCTGAACCGAGCGGTCCAACGACTTCTGCTTGGTTTCAATCTGCTTTTTCAGGGTATCGGCCGCCTCCGGGCTCAACTTGTCGCCCGTGGTGGTCATCTGCTTCTTCAACCCTTCGAGTTCGTCGTTCTGCGCCTTGAGCTCGGTCTGCTTGGGCTCGTACTTCTTGCTCAGGACTTCCATTTCGCGGCGACCTTCGTTGCTCGCAAAAATGGCTTCTTGGATATTGATCGCGCCAACCTTGGTTGGACCGCTGGCCAACGGGGGAGCCGGCGCTGGACTCGAGGGCGCAGAAGGCAACGACCCTGCTGAACCCGATGCGGAAGAGGCGGGGCTGCCGGTTTGAGCGATGGCGGAAATCGTAAAAGCAAAGAGAGCCGCTACCGCCAAGAGAATTCCTAGTGACTTGCTTGTCGTGCTTCGGCCAAACGTGCTCGGTGTAAACATGCTTCGGTTAAACATGGATCAATTGAACTCCTTGGAACTTGCTTTGTCAGGTTCCGGGAATGAACTTCGAATGTCGCTCTCAGATTCGCTTCTTCAGCTGACGCCGGGCCGCGCTGAATGAGGTCTTTGCGGCCGTTTCGGAAAGGCGTACTGAACTACCAGCGCCACGCGCGCAAAATGCCGGGCGTGCGGTCCACCCTCATACGATCGAAATCCCGAATCGCGTGGATCGTAAGTCATTATAGTAACCGCGCTCTACGCGCGTCAATCGTAGCCCCATGGCTGCAGGCTTGCACAACGCGCTTCTAGAACGTCGTCGCGACCGTGAAACGGAACGTCTTTCTCGGCTCGCGCAACTCGAAGCTGGGCGAATATGTATTCAACGCCAGATGGTACGTATAGTCTCCCGCTGCTCCCGCCGGGAACATCGAACGCAATACCGGAATCGGCGGATTCGCGTCCTGGTCGACGCGCAGTGCATTGTAGGCCCAATAAATTCGGAATGGCGCATTGATCACCGGCAGGAACATCTGCAGTTCCAGCCCGGTGTCGCCCCGTGGACGCCAGTTCGTTTGACCCAGCACATGCAGGTTCTGGCTCGGCACCGGATTCAGCAGGTTGCCGCCGGCGCAGTTGTATCCCGAATCCAGCACCGGACAGCCAAAAGGCGTGCTGATTACCCTGTCATACTGCACATCGGCGATCTTCAACTGCGATGGCCGTACGATCGGATCCATCCCCAGGTCAATAAACGGAGCAACCGCCACCGGCCCGGCAATCGTGATGCGGTACTCGAGGTTGCCCACAAAGCTCAGATCGCCGCCGGGGAACACGATCTGATCGACGGGGATCGGCACCGTCCAGTTCCCCAGCCGCGGGTTCAAGGGATCCTTCGGCACTGGAGTGCCATCGGGATTCGTCAGCGTAATCGCATTCGAGTTGGGCAGGAACGCCACCGGCGATACCGACCGCACATCGAAGCCGCGCAAGTCGCTTTCGCCGCCCATATAGAAGCGCTGGAACGGTGGCGCGACCAGCCCGCCATAACCGCTGATAAACGATCCCTGCACCCGGTAACCGATCGCATTGCGCCGGTTCTGCACCGGGTAGAACTTCTTGTATTCGACAATCGGCCGGATCGACCGGATTGTCCCGCCGATACCTGCGAACTCCGCGCCAATGGTCATCTGATGGCCGCTATGCGGGAACAGGCCGCTATCCAGGGTATTAAATGAGAAGTTCGGGAAGATCTTGCTGGTGAGAATGCCATTCACCGCCTGCGGTCCCGAAATACCGCTGAATGCAAGGAAATCGAACAGTGTCTTCGATGCCGTGCTCAACGGCAGCAGGTTCGAGCGGTCGATCGAATAGGTAATTCCGAGGCGCTTGAATGACCGTCGCAACGGATAACTCAGCGACACAGTGGCGCCCACGCTTGACTGCGAATAGTTCTGCAGGTTCTGCAGCACCGCGCTCGGCAGGTTCAGATTTTGTCCGCTGAAAACGGAGAGTTGGCGGGCCTGATCGTAACTGGTCTTGTTCCCGAAGACCGTGAATCCAAGCTGTAGCGGACGGTCGAACATGTAGGGCTGCGTAAAGCCGAACATCGCGCTGCGCGCCAGATTTCCCAGGCTGATCTGAAGTTGCAGCGTCTCGCCGCGTCCCAGGAAGTTGTTGGTCGAGTAGTTCAATCCGATGAACGCGCCTTCCAGTCCGCTCACGCCGCCGTTCAAGCCGATGCTGTTCTTGCCCTTTTCGTGGACCTTTAACGTGAGGTCGACCTGTCCATTTTTTTCGTCGAGCTTCTTGTCGGTAACGTTGGGATCGTCAGGCTTGAGCTGATCGAAATACGAGAGTTGATTCAGCCGCAGCAGGCTCAGCTCCCACAGGCGCGAGTTGTAGATGCCGCCTTCTTCCAGCGCCAGTTCGCGGCGGATGACCTTATCGCGTGTCGTCGTGTTCCCTGTGAACTCGATGCGGCGCACGTAAAATTGCTTGCCCTCGTCGACGTCGACCTCGAGATACGCGAGCTTCTTCTCATCGTCAAACGTTGTGGAAGGAACGCTGGTGAAATTGATGAATCCAACTTCGCCATACGCTTTGCGCAGATTTTCAATGCCTTTGGCGATCTTTTCGCGGCTGAAGATGTCGCCATCTTTCAGCGGGAAGAGATTGCGCAGCGCTGCCGTGTTCTGGATGAACTTGTTGTTCTTGAAGGTGATTTTGCCCAGCCGGTAGCGGTCGCCTTCTTCGATCGGCATGGTGAGGTCGACGGCCTTTCCCGCGCCCGATTGCAGCAATGGAATGTGCGGACCTTTGTGGCCGGTGTCGTGAATCTCAGTCTTCGGGTCCGAGATATTGGCTTTGAAGTAGCCGCGGTTCTGGTACTCGGCTCGCACGCGCTCGGTGTCTTCTTCCAATTTGGTCGCGTCGTAAGTCTTGGCAAAGATGCTCTGCAGGAAGATCGAGTGCGGAATGCCGACCGGCCCCAGGTTTTTCATCGCCGCTTTCAAGGTGCGGCTCTTGATGTTCTTGTTCCCTTCGAACGTGATCTTGCCGACTTTGACCTTCGGGCCTTCTTTGATCACAAACGTGATTCCGACGGCCGCGGGTGGAATCTGGCGTACCTCGGTGCGGATCGTGGCGAACTGCCGTCCATGTTCCGAGAGCAATCCTCGAATCGAAACTTCCGCCTTCTTGATACGCGTGGGGTCGTACTGGCTCTCCACCACCAGCCCCACTTTGTCCTGCTTAAAGCGGTCCAGCACGTCGCTGTTGGAAACCGAACTCAGCCCGAGGTAGTTGATCTCGCGAATCGTCGGCTTTTCCTTTACCTGCACGATGATCCGCCAGCCCTTCGGCGTCTGCTCACGCACGAACTTGACGTCTTCGAAGTAGCCGGTATTCCACAGTGAATTGAAGTCGCGTTCCAGAGCGGCCGGATCGTAAATGTCTCCGGGCTTGGTAAAGATGCGGGCGAGAATGGTTTCCTTGGGAATACGGCGGTTTCCGGTGACGTCGATTTCGGAAACCACGTCGTTTTGGGCACGGGCCACGGAAGCCATGCCGCAAAGCAGCGTCGCCAGTAGAACGAATAGCGTCAACCGCTGCCAGTCCCGTGATGTCACAGACCGTGGTGTAAAAACCCCACGGAATGAATGGGATGGCAGGCACGCGCCCTCGGCAGCGCAGGCGCGCTTGGGCGCAACAAAGTTCTCCGGATGAAAGCGAAAGCGAATCGCTACGACCTCAGACCTCTAGGATGTGAGAAAACTGCCATTATACGGTAGAGCAATGGAAAGCGTCCAAGTTGAGGCGTTTAAAAGGCGTGAGCGTCGCGTTTCTTGCGGCGCGGGAGCCTTCTGCCGAAATCCTGAGCGTCGTTTGCGAAGGATCCCTCGAATCTAGAATAGCCCTGAACTTTACATTTTCATGTAACGCGCTCGGCACGCCCCTTAACCAACTCTACCTCAACCAAGACGGAATAAAACGTGGCCGAGTTGCCCACGTCGGCAAGTTTTTCTGCTGTCTGGGCGTTGCTGCTTGAAACGGGAGTCACGAGGACCCAATTAACATCGCGAGGGCTACCGCGCGCAACCTCGATCCTGCGCGCGAATTTTCTTACTTCAACTCCAGTACTTCTTTTTCCTTCGCCTTGCTCATCTCTTCCATCTTCTTGATTTCGTCGTCGGTCAGCTTCTGGATTTCTTCCAGCGAGCGCTTTTCTTCGTCTTCCGTAATTTTCTTATCCTTCATCGCCTTCTTGATCGCATCATTGCCGTCGCGCCGGATGTTGCGAATCGCCGTGCGATGCTCTTCAAGAACCTTATGCAGATGCTTCACCATGTCCTGCCGGCGCTCCTGCGTAAGCGGCGGAATCGGCACGCGAATCATCTTTCCATCGTTCATCGGATTCAATCCCAGGTCCCCGCCGCGAATCGACTTCTCAATCGCCGGCAGCGACGACGGATCGAACGGCTGCACCGTAATCAACTGCGCCTCCGGAGCGTGAACCTGCGCAATCTGATTCAAGGGCATCTGCGAACCGTAGTAGTCCACCGTTACACCGTCAAGCATGTGGACTGAAGCGCGCCCGGTTCGCGTCGCCGCCATCGCCTTGCGAAAATCTTCCACCGCTTTTTCCATGCGCGTCTTCAGTTGCGCATATGTATCTTTCAGTGCCGCGATTGTCGCCATGACCGGCATAAGTCAGCTCCGTCTACGGAATCAAAACGTGAAATTATAAACCCAAAAGCAAAATGCAGAAGTTGGAAGTCAGAATGCAGAATGAACGCGCTCGGCAGTTTTCAATTCTGCAATCTGACTTCTGACTTCTGCATTCTTTACGCGCAGACCATCGATCCAATCTTTTCGCCCAGCACCACGCGCCGGATGTTGCCCGTGTGATTCAGATTGAACACCACGATGGGCAGATTGTTGTCCTTGCATAGCGAAATCGCGGTCGAGTCCATCACTTTCAATCCCTGCTTCAGAACGTCCATGTACGTAATCTGATTGAATTTTCGCGCACCGTCGACCTTCATCGGATCGGCGTCGTAAATTCCGTCCACTTTGGTGGCCTTCAGAATCACGTCCGCCTTGATCTCCATCGCGCGCAGCGACGCCGCGGTATCCGTCGAAAAATAGGGATTGCCCGTGCCGCCGGCAAAAATTACGACGCGCCCTTTTTCCATGTGCCGGATCGCGCGCCTTCGGATGAACGGCTCGGCTACCTGATTCATCTCGATAGCCGTCTGCACGCGCGTGTACACGCTCTGCTTCTCGAGAGCATCCTGCAGAGCAAGGCCGTTAATCACCGTAGCCAGCATGCCCATATGATCAGCGGAAACGCGGTCCATGTCTTTCGCCTGCTGGGCGACGCCGCGGAAAAAATTTCCGCCGCCCACCACAATCGCAATCTGCACTCCCAGCTTGTGAACGTCGCCGATTTCTGCTGCAATTTCGTGAATGCGCGTAGGATCGACGCCAAAGCCCTGGCCCGCGGCCAGCGCCTCACCGGACAGCTTGAGCAGAATTCGTTTGAAGACAGGGGTTGTCATGGTTGTCGTCGGCAGATCGGATCTGATCCGCAGTTGTTGCGGGTCCATCAGTCCGTAGACAGTGTACCGCGTTAGGAGATGAATAAGCCCGAAGCAAACTCACGCAAAAAAGGCGCCCCGCAGGGCGCCTGAATTACTCCGCTTTCGGCTCTGTAGGCTTGGTGATGGCGATGGTCTCACCCGCGTCGCCAACTTTAAATCGTGCGAAGCGGCGCACAGCGATGTTCTCGCCCAGCTTGCCGATCTTGGCCGCAATCAGCTGCGAGATCGAGATGGTCTGGTCTTTAATAAAGGGCTGCTCCAGCAGGCAAACCTCTTCGTAGAATTTTTCCATCTTGCCGGTGACCATCTTCTCGGCGATATTCGCGGGTTTGCCGCTCTTGATCGCCTGGTCGAGAAAGATTTCCTTCTCGCGCGCGAAATCGGCGTCCGTAACGTCTTCCTTACGGACATATTTCGGATCGCTCGCCGCAATGTGCATCGCGATATCATGCACCAGTTCTTTGAAATCTTCGGTACGAGCCACAAAGTCGCTCTCGCAGTTCACTTCGACGAGCACACCAATCTTGCCGCCGGCGTGAATATACTCCGCCACCGCGCCTTCGCTGGTCACGCGGGTAGCTTTCTTGGCCGCGACCGACACACCCTTTTTGCGCAGAATGATGACCGCCTGCTCGTGGTCGCCCTTCGCTTCAGTCAGAGCCTGCTTGCAATCCATCATCGGGGCTCCGGTCTTCTCCCGGAGTTCTTTCACTTGTGCTGCTGAAATATTCACTGTAGTAGTTCCCATAAAGTTTCCAGTTTCGCGTTTCTAGTTTCGAGTGATTGGAATTGTGATATGCGCTTCAGGCCACCCGAAACTGGAAACCTGAAACTCGAAACTGCCTTTATAAATCTGCTCCTACAAGCTTTGACCCGCGCCGGGCGATCCAACCAACGACCCGCGCGGGTCAGAATTTCTGGTGCCCGATTTTTCTAGATACTCGATACTCGCAGCTTGCGACTGACTAAACCGTTTGACTCTCCACGTGCGGAACTTCAGCCTCTTCGTTCGCCACCGGCTTCTTATGCGTTCCGGTGCCCAGCACTTCTTCCATGCTGATGTCTTCCGAAGCATCGATCGCGCCCGATCCTTCATCCGCGTATTCCGACGCCACCGAATCCTCGGTAGCCTGAGCTTCCGCCGTCGCCGCCGTCATGTCGGCGATTTGCTTGTCGGTCATCAACTGCGCGCCCTCGGCAATCGATTCCGAAATCTTCGAGGTAAACAGCCGGATCGCGCGCAACGCATCATCGTTGCCGGGGATCACGTAATCCACTTCGCTCGGATCGCAATTCGTATCGACCACAGCGACCACCGGAATGCCCAGCTTGCGCGCCTCGCGCACGGCGATCTGCTCTTTATTCGAATCGATCACGAAGATCGCGTCCGGCAGGCGGCTCATATTCTTGATGCCGGCCAGATTGGCCTGCAGATGTTTCCGCTCGCGCTCGAGCTTAATGACTTCCTTCTTCGGCAGCAGCTCGTAACGGCCATCCGTGGCCATCTCGTCGAGCTCTTTCAGCCGCTTCACTGACTTCTGTACCGTCACCCAGTTGGTGAGCAGTCCGCCCAGCCAGCGCTGGTTGATGTAGAACATGCCGCACTTCTGTGCCTCTTCGGCAATCGCGTCCTGCGCCTGGCGCTTGGTGCCCACGAAGAGCACGATGCGGCCGTCGTTCGCCAGGTCCTGCACGAACTTCGACGCCTCTTTGAACATCTTCAGCGTCTTCTGCAGGTCGATAATGTAGATCCCGTTGCGCTCTCCGAAGATGAATTCCTTCATCTTAGGATTCCAGCGCTTCGTCTGATGCCCGAAGTGGACGCCCGCTTCGAGCAACTCTTTCATGGTGATAGTAGCCACGTTTCTCCTTTTGTAATCTGCATCGGTAGGTCCTGCGTCCGGAGCCCTAAGTCGCGAGCATTCCGCTCAGGACTCGGGACTGTCGACTCGCGACCCGCCCGATTGCCATTCCCGCCCCGCGCCGCGAGGCACAGGAAGAATTGAACACCTTAGACCCAGCTGCCAGCTTTCAGCCGTCAGCTTTACTAAAAAATTTGTCGGTCCGACCCCGAGCGAAAGCAAGGGGCGGAG
>Ga0209006_10000698_pt1 | contig 31284 bp, 34 predicted proteins | sample JacPin_JW_Ref_O2_FD_188567 | JGI IMG/M metagenome (GOLD analysis project Ga0209006, IMG submission 188567) | Forest soil microbial communities from Algoma, Ontario, Canada - Jack Pine, Ontario site 1_JW_Ref_O2 (SPAdes) (version 2) | ecosystem: Environmental > Terrestrial > Soil > Boreal...
CGCAAATACCGCGCCGATGATGACGTCGCGCGCCTCCGGCACCCAGTTCCGCCCCCCATTGTGCGAACTCAGGACTCCGAGATCGGTGCCGACCAGCAGGTGGGACGAATCGCGTGGATCGACCGCAATGACGAGCGCCGCATTGAGAAACAGACCGACGTCCGCATTCAACCAGGCGGCGCCGAAATCGCGGGAGCGAAACATGCCGCCATAGCTGCTCGCATCATGCGGCGACGCGCTGCCTGCCATGAGGCAGACCACGCAGGCAAGCGAGAGGGTCAGCCAACGCGCGCCAATCTGTTTTCTTCCAGTCCCGGCATGAAGCGTTCGGGGTGGGGAGTCTGGGCCCACCCCGAAAACACCACTCATGGCTTACGCGATTTTTCACCCGGCGCCAGCGTGAGCTCGGCCATGCGGCCGCCGTTCAGCGCCACCCAGGAGTTCTTCGTCAGCGGATATTTGTCAGTGTAGCTCAGCGGCTCATGGGCGGCGACGCAGTTGTTGTAGCCGCCGGTGATCTTGTAGCACTGCTCGTAGGCCAAAAACTGCTGGACCGTATCTGTCTGCTGCACGTTCGCCGTCATCCAATCGCGGATGCCCTCGTACGACGAGAACGCGTCCGAGCCGAAAACCAGCTTGCCGATGCTGGTCGGCACCTCGAGCAGCTGCGAGCCGGCCGTATGGGCGCGAAACGCCGGATGAATCCGCACGCCCGGCAGGATCTCCATCTCGCCGTCGACGATCACCGCCTTGCCCTTCAGCACCTTGCCGTAGACCTCCTCGATGGTGAGCGGCATGTAGCCGCAAGCGGGCGTACGATTGCAGCTGCCGGGATCGGAGTTGACCGCCCGGATGTGCGGCTCCGGATAGTTGAGCGCCCACTCGATCGCCTTGAGTTCCTCGCGTTGGACGTAGAGCACGGCATTGGGCAGGTCGGACAATTGGCCGGCGTGATCCCAGTGCGCGTGACCGATCACCACCTTGGTGACATCGGCGGCATTGAAGCCCAGAGCCTTCAGCTGATCCGGCAGCGGAGCCCAGTGCTCCGATCCGGTCATCTTCAGATATTCCTGCTGCTTCCAGCCGGTATCGTACACGATCAACTCAGTGCCGCACTTGATCACGCCGATATTGACCGGCAGATCGACGGTCGGAATGTTGCTCTGCGGCTTGGTGCTGCCGGGCACGAATGCGCGATCCGGCATGAACGAGCCGAACGGCACGCCCATGAAACGGCTGCTCTCGATGAGCCATGCCGAACAGACCGGTTGCTGGGCCTGTGCTGCTGCACTGAACAAGCATGCCGTCGCCGCGATCGCGGCGCACACAAGAGGACGAATACCTAACGCGCTTCTCATTGCCTTGTCTCCCTAGAGTTGAGTTGAACTTCTCTGATTGAGATTGGACTGCGCTTCTCTCTTCTTCTCTCTTCTTCCTTAGATCCCGAACCGATTGCCTCCTAATGCGGCTTGTATTGTGCCGGCCACAGCACTTCGCCGACACGCAGCATGTCTTGTGAGGCCCTCACATCCATGCGGTGGGCTTCGTCGAGGTGCCGCGAGTCGGCATTCTCGGTGAATTTCAGCATCTCGTCGGCGGCACTGGCGTAGAGCCCCATTGCCTCGAGGTACCGCGCATGCGTCGTGGACATCGAGGCTGGCGCGCTGATGGTGCGGACCTGCGTCTCTGCATCATGAAAAAATTTCGCCAGCGGCTCGATCTTTCGTGCCAGCGCGCGCGCGTCCCGATCCTCGGTGTGATAGGCGATGCCGGCAAAACTCATCGCCACCGCCGAGCGGGTCGCCTCCCGGTGAACGACCCACAGGTCTGTCGCGAAGCGTTCCTCGTCCGCCGTCAATGCCGGCGGCTGCGTTATCACGGCTCGCACATTCAACGGTTGGGCCGCTGTTTGCGTCGCCGCTTGCACCACCGATGGTGTTCTTGCCTCGTGAAGCCATGCGGCACCGGTGATTGCTGCGAGCGCCAAAACGACGCCGGCCAGCAACAACGACCACCCGCCGGGCATGCCGATCGTCTGAATGGCGGGTCCTCCCTTTTTTGTTGAGGGACTGTATCCCTCAATTGTTACGTGACTGTAACCCTTGGTTCCCACGGCGGTCAACGGCCAAACACACCGGCGTACCATCATCGGGTCGTGCAGACCGCGCCTTCGCTGGCGGTCAGCGGGGATCCCACCTCGGCGCATCGGTGAACAGGCCTCCCTCGGCAAAGCCGATGCCGTAGATCAGGACCAGCCCGAAGACGAAGCTGATCAGGCCCGACGCCACGCGCAGCCGCCAATTGAATTTCGGCAGGTTGACCGCCGTGAACGCAAACGGCGCCGACAGGATCAGCGTGATCAGCATCATTCCGACGATCGTGCCGAGCCCGAACAGCAGCAGATAACCGAGGGCTGCGGCCGGTTCGCGGATGATGGACAGGACCATCAAAGCTGCGGCCGCCGATCCCGCAAGGCCGTGCACAAGGCCGACGACGAACGGTCGCAGCCACTCATAGAATGCGATCCGACCGAGCCCGCTGCGGTCGAGCCGCGCCAGCGGCGTATGCTCCTCGGCGTGCCCGTGCTCACTGGGGCCATCACCGTGCGGGTGCTGGTGCAAATAGTCGCCATGCGCATGCAGATGACCCTGGAGATCGAGCGGATTCCCGCCCGGGACGCCATGGGTGTGGGCCACACCGATCGTGCGGCCCATCCCGGTCAGGGTGAGAATACCGAGCACGACCAGCATGATGCCGACGGCGAATTCCATCGATAGACCCAGCCGTGGCGGGATCACGACCCCGAACACGATGATCGCCGCGCCGACCGCCATGACCGTCATGGTGTGCCCGACGCCCCAGGCGGCGCCGATCAATGCCGAGCCCGCCATGCTGCGCTCGCGACTGACGATCGTCGCAATCGCGACGACATGGTCAGCGTCGGTCGCATGCCGCATCCCGAGGAAGAAGCCGAGAAACAGGAAGGACAGGACGTTCAGGCCGATTCCGGTCATCACGCTCGCGCCAAGGGGGTTATCCCCGGCCATACTATGCAGCGTTTCGACCCGCCGCCAACTCCGATCTACGCGTGTCCCCGCAGCTTGGCTGGGCTGCGGGGCCGATCGGCAGACCGACTCTGCTTGGCACGATGTTTGCGTCTCCTGGACTCAAACCGTCCCCGCCTGGAGCGCCCATTGAGCGAAGTCGTACGATTTATCTCGAAATCCGATCTCGAACGGGCTCGTTTGATTCGAGAGGCCCGCGCCATCTACGAGAGTATTTTCCCGCCGGCTGCTCCGGTCGCCGAGCCGCGAGACCCCAAGCGGTGATCGGCTGCCGGCGAGGCTTGCGCCGGCGCCGATCGGTCGGGAAGCGCAACCGGCAAGGGTGAACCGGCGGGTTTTCCTTGGCCAGTGCTTTATTTGACGCGTATTCTTCACCCGAACCGGCATCGACCCCGGATCAAGTCCGGGGCAGGCTTGCGCTCGAAAACGCTGTAACAGCTCACAAACACAGACCCAGAATCTTCATGCGACAGGCCTCCTCGCCGCGGCGGGGCGCCGTCCGGTGTGCCGATGATGATGCTGACTGGGAGCGTTCTCCACTCGTAATCACCATGGCCCAGTAGGTTCGATGGGTCTTGGGGCTTTTCGCGCTGGCGACGCCGACTTTTAATGCTCCGGGCATCAAGAGGTTTTTTTGGTGTGCTGGCGAATCAATCCACATATCAAGCGTCTTCGGGAAATTGTCATAGCCATAGGCGATATTCTCGGCAGACTGCTGGGATTTCGCCGCAGCCACCCGCGAAGCGAACGGCGCGAGCGCGCTATTGTGATCAAGCAGGTCCTTTGACGCCATTGCGGCGGCCTGCTCATGCGCAATCCGGTTGAGCGTAGCGTCCGAGGTGACGGGCCCTTCGCCGTGTTGGACGCGGTAATTCGAGATCATCTCTGCCGGAGATGCAGGCGCCGGCTGCGCGAATGCTGAACCGCAGAGGACAAGCGTGAGCCATAAGGAAATTGGCAAGGCAGATTTCATCGATGCTTCAATCCAATGGTGCGGGCGTTGGTGATCGGGGCCAAGCCTCATAACATGAGCGCGCTTTGCCTATTACCGCCAACTTAACGTCTTCAATGAGACGGTAACCAGCCCTGACGGGGGTAAGCGCTTCAGGCGCAAGTTTCAAGAAGAGGCCGCCAACTGAGGCGGCCTCTCGGGGTTGGGGACAAAACCAAATAGTCTGGCGATTAAAGTCTGGACATCAGGCAAGCCCGATGGCAGCGGTGCCTAGGACAAACATCACGCCCAAAGTGAAGTTTGACCAGAGTTTGGTATCGCTCCCACCACTGCCCGGAACCCCGTAGTCCGGGTTTTTCAGGACGAGCTGGTTTATTTGTCCATTATTCATCCTGCCGCCAACGACGGCATCGAGTTCGCCATCTGAGAGAGAACTGATTTCGCGTTCCATTTCCATCTCCTGTTGTTCGACGAAGGGACCGTCCGCATCGTCGGGATCAGCAGGCTAGGCGCGGCGCGAAGCCGCCGCCGTGAGACGGATCACGGACAGTTCCGCTCTGCGAAATAGGCCGTCCGCCATACGGTCGGCCCCGTAATGGCGCTCCGTTTTGCGTCTGTGATCGCGATCACGGCAAGCGCCCACCGCACGCAGGCAGCCTCCTGACCAGACGATGCGGATGGTCCCGTCGTCGAACAACAGGAGGCGGAGATGGATACACAGGAATACGAAATTGAACTGCTTTCAGACGACGAGCTCAACTCCGTCGTCGGTGGGGAAATGAATGATCTCACGAATTACACGAAGTGGGCCAATGATCCCAGTCCGGACAAGCTGCCCTGGAACCCTGCGTTCCCGCCGGGCAGGCCTCGATGACCGAGGGCAGCCTCGCGAGATGACAAAGAGGCCGCCGGCCAAGGCGGCCTCTTTCACCCCTACCCTCGTAACACGAACCGCCCGGACATCATCGCGGCAGAGTCGCGCCGCGTGGCTGGCAAAGCATTCCAAAGACTTCCTCGAACGCTTGCGTCGATCAGATACAAACGGCTGGCAACGATCTTCGTGAAAGATTCGGGTCAGATTGCCGATGCCCGCCAGGGAAACGACCGCGCGCCCCACAGTAAGTCGACGCCTCGGGTGATCTTCATCACAGATCGCGGTCGTGACGTTGTGCTTGGATTGTATCGAGGACACCAAAGCCATCGCGATACCCAGGGAGCAAGGCAATGTCTGGTAGCATCGAGAGTGTGAAGCCCATCGAATTGACCCCCAACGAACTCGAACTGGTATCCGGGGACTGTCATTCAATTTTTCGAAGATCGAGGTGACGTACGTCCAGCAGAAGCCGGATGGCTCAGAGTCGGCGCCGAAACCCAATCGCTGAGATCGGCAGGCGCCTTTTCGGGCGAGCGCCCCTCGGCCTCTTGAAGCAAAAGCGGCGCGACCAACCTATAGACGCGCCTGAATGGAATTGAGGACATCGGTCGTGGTGTCGATGAATTGCAACGCTTGCTGCGTTTTGCCAAAGGACAAGGGAAAGCGCGCACACCGATCAGACAACTGCGCCAGTCGTGTTCGTTCGCTGGCCAGAATAGTGTTGGTTTTTTCGACCGCAAATTTGACAATACCCCGGATCGGGTTGTTGTCGCCAAAATCAGTCATCTCTTTTTCAATGGTGATCAAATATTCGTAGCTCGAAAGCTCATCTGAAATCTGAAGAAGTTCCCGGATCGTCGAGTTTACGCAGTCCGCATCGCCGGTGGAAATATCGGATCGCTTGGCAGTTTGAACCAGATCGCCCATCAAATTCTGAAAGAGCGGCTTGATGTCTTCGACTTTCTTGAAATCGCTTTCGCTAAGGACACCGCTGCTGCAAACGCCCGGCGCGAGCAAAAGGACCGCGAGCCCCAGACCCAATGATTTCACATGTGCGCGACACGCGCCGCTCCACGATCGAAAGACGGTCGTTCTTTCCAGCATCGACCGGCATGCGGAGGCGCCGCCGAGGGCGGTGAACTTGCGCGCTGAAATCATGACGCCGGTCGCGACCATTTTCAGATTAACCCGGAAGATGCCTGATGAGTTTAGTCCGAACCGCCTTGTTTCGCTAGGCGGCCCGGGAAAACCGGGACCTTATGACCAAGATGGAGGTCAAAGCCGTTCCCTTAGCCAGCGTGATCAGTACTCCAGTTTGGTTGTTCGGTATTGCCTTCTGTGTAATATCTGCCAACGGGAACAGGGGGAAGCTGTGTATTTTTCGCAGATTCGGTCGCTCTACTTGCCCGATGCACCCTTTCGCGGCTCGCCCGTGAGCCGGAGGCCGAGAGGGTGACCGAGTTGTCACAGCGGGCGTTTCGCGCCGTCGCGCTGCAGCGAGCCGCATCGCCTGAACAGCTCGATCACCTTGTCAGCATCACCAAGCCGTTTGATTGGATTCTCACCTTCGTGATTTGTCTGGCTCTGGCGGCAGCCCTCACATGGGGCGTCGTCGGGCGAATTCCTACCCGTGTGCCCGCTGAGGGGATTTTGGTCAGCGATGGCGGCCGTGTTGTCGATGCGGTCTCCGATGCAACGGGACGGCTCTCGTCGATTAGCGTCTCGATAGGTGATCACGTCTCGCGAGGCCAGCCGATCGCTCAGATCGCCCAAACCGATATTCAGCAACGTTACGCCGGCGCCATCGAGGTTTTTCACGAACGCGAGCGCGAGCATGCCGACCTGACCTCTAAAGTAGCCAGCGAACTCGCGTCAAAGAGCCAGAATTTCGCAAAGCTGGAGGCGGCATTCGACGGGGTCATCAAGGCGACCGGCCAGCGCATCGACTATCTGACGGCCGATGTCAAAACCCTCGAAGACCTGCTGGCCAAGGGATACACCACCCGGCGCAATGTCGAGGATCGCCGTCACGAACTCGCTGGTGCGCTGCAGCGAAAAGAGGATACCCAGAACGAAATCCTGAAATTGCGATCGCAAAGGACGGATCTGGAGACGCAACGCGAGCGCGAAATCCAGCAATCAGAATTTCATCTCAACGACGCACGCCGGCAGATGGACACCATCGCTGGAACCTTAAGCCAGAACACCCAGGTCGTCAGCCCGATCGAAGGGCGCGTCCTTGAGATAAAGGTTTCGGCGGGTTCGGTGCTGGCCGTCGGTACACCGGTTATCGCCATCGAAAGCGAAGGCACAAAGCTCGAGGCTCTCGTCTATATTCCGACGGAGCGCGGCAAGAGCGTGAAGCCGGGAATGCAGGTCCGCATCGAGCCAAGCTCGGTGAAACGCGAAGAATTCGGAACCATGGTCGGCACCGTGACGACGGTCTCCGATTTCCCCATTACACCGCAAGGTATGGCGGCGGTACTCCACAATGAAACCCTTGTCAGCCACTTTTCGCACGATGGTGCGCCTTATGGCGCGAGGGTCAGTCTGGAACAGGACGCCACTACCGTTAGCGGATATCGCTGGGCTGTCGGTGCGGGTCCGCCGGTTCGGCTCAGCAGCGGAACGCTGATCCGCGCGGAAGTCACTACGCGGAGGCAACGTCCGCTCGATCTGGTAGTGCCTCTGATCAAGCGGCTGACGGGAATCGACGGATGACACCCCTGCCCCAGCAACGTCGGGTGATACGCGGCCGCAGTCCGATGGGCGTCGCGACGGCGGACGGCGTCCGCCCAACGCGGTGAAGCGAACACCCACGATCCTGCAAATGGAAGCGGCCGAGTGCGGGGCCGCAGCGCTGGCGATAGTGCTTGCCCACCAAGGCTCGTGGGTCCCGCTGGAGCAGCTGCGCGTCGCATGCGGGGTTTCGCGTGACGGCAGCAAGGCAAGCAACATCATCAAAGCGGCCCGCAGCTTCGGTCTGCTCGCCAGGGGCTTCCGCACCGAGCCCGCGATGCTGCGCGACGTGCCGATGCCATGCATCATCCACTGGAACTTCAATCATTTCGTGGTGCTGGAGGGCATTCGCGGCGACCACGTCTACATCAACGACCCGGCGATCGGACGGCGACGAATCGACATGGCTGAACTCGATCTCGCGTTCACCGGCGTCGTGCTCACCATGGAGCGAACCGGGGCGTTCAAGAAACTCGGCAGGAAGCCGCAGGGACTCCGGCTGCTGCTGCGTGAGCTGCGCGGCTCGAAACAGGCGGTCGGGTTGCTGGTGATGCTCAGCTTCGCGCTGATCGTGCCCAGCATCGTAGCCGCGGGATTTTCAAAAATCTTCGTCGACGACATCCTGATCCAGCACAACACCAACTGGCTCGTTCCGATGCTGATCGGCATGGCCGCAACCGCGGCGTTCCGCGCAATACTGACGGCTGCACGCCAATCGCTATTGCTAAGGCTGCAAACGAAGCTCGCAGTGGTCATGATCAGTCGTTTTCTCTGGCACGTTCTTTCGTTACCGGTCGAGTTCTTCACCCAGCGTCACGCCGGCGACATTGCCAGCCGGGTCGGCAGCAACGAGCAGATTGCCCGCCTGCTCTCTGGCGGCATCGCGGCCAACGCGCTCAACTTGACATCGATTTTCTTCTTTGCCGCGGCGATGGCGATCTACGATCTGCCGCTCGCTGCGATTGGCGTCAGCATCTCACTTGCGAATGTGCTGGCACTGAAATTCATCGGTGAGCGCCGTCAGGATCTCAGCCGCAGTCTGGCGGTCGAACAAGGCAAGCTGGTCGGCGCCACGGTGAGCGCCGTGCGCACGATCGAAACCCTCAAGGCAAGCGGACTGGAAGACGAGGCCTTCGGCCAATGGGCAGGGATACAGGCCAAGGCTCTGAACGCGGAACAGCAGCTTGGAATGTCCGCGGTCATTCTTGACATGCTGCCTACACTGTTCTCCGGATTGACCATCGCTGCGATCCTGGGCATCGGCGGCTTGCGCGTGATCGAGGGCTCCCTCACGCTGGGCGGTCTGGTGGCGTTTCAGTCATTGATGGCAAGCTTCTCCGGACCTGTCACAGAGCTTGTCAGTTATGCCGGAAGCCTTCAGACCATCAGGGGCGCGCTCGAGCGCCTTGCCGATGTGTACAATTATCCGCCCGACAAATCCGGCAAGGACATCGTCGCGGCGGATCGCTTTCCTCCGAAGCTGACCGGCAGGGTGGAGCTGGATAACATTCAGTTCGGCTACTCGATCCTGGAGCCGCCGTTGCTGGCCGACCTCTCGATCGCCGTCCAGCCGGGCTCCAGAGTAGCGCTTGTCGGCGCCTCCGGGAGCGGAAAATCGACCCTCGCCAAACTGATTTGCGGACTATACCGGCCATGGGCCGGCGAAATTCGCATCGACGGATGGTCCGTGCCGGAAATCCCTTCCCAGGTGTTTGCAAATTCGATCGCCTATGTCGATCAGGACGTCTTTTTGTTCGAGGGTACAGCGCGCGACAATCTAACGCTGTGGGACGCGACCGTTACGGAAGCGGACCTGTCGCAGGCGTTGAAGGATGCGGTTATTCATGACGACATCGCGGCGCGGCCGGGTAACTACGACTGCTACGTCAACGAAGGCGGTACAAATTTCAGCGGCGGTCAGCGCCAGCGCATCGAGATCGCCCGGGCGCTGGTCTCCAATCCTTCGGTCCTCGTGCTTGACGAGGCAACCGGCGCGCTCGACCCGATCACCGAAAAGGCCATCGACGACAATCTTCGGCGCCGGGGCTGCACCTGCATCATCATCGCGCACCGCCTGAGTACCATCCGGGACTGTGATGAGATCATCGTGCTGGAGCAGGGCAAAATCGCCGAGCGGGGAACCCATGAGCAATTGATTTTGCGTCAGGGTACCTACGCGAAACTTGTGGCTCAGGAATGAACGAATCCATCCTTCAGCCGACGCCAGCGATGGCCGATCAGGAGCAAGCGGTTTATCCGCCGACCCGCGTTGTGCTCGACGGCCGTCGTCCAAAACTTCTCGACCACCGCGGGCACGCGTTGCAGGTGACGGCAGGGTACGTCGACGTCTTCGCCGTCAGCATGATCGAGGGCAGCACCATTGGCGCTCGACATCATCTATTTCGGGTTGAGAGCGGCGATATCCTTCTGGATCTGGAGCAATCCGCCGACGGCACGGGCAGCCGGATTCAAGTGATCGCGGTGGGAGGACCGGGTGCCGAAGCACAGGTGCTGCCGCGGCGGGAAATTCGATCGCTCGACCTCGTCGCGACCTGGGTTACACGATTAGCCGGGCTGATAGCGGGCCCAAGCCCGGGCTGGGAGATGCGCGAACTGGCGCACGAAGGTACCACCGAGATATCGCCCGGCGAACGGTGTCGCGGTCCAGGGCGCGGCATCGTCTGGGTCGCATTGCAAGCCGGCACGGCGAAACTGATGGCACTTGATCCCGTACTTGCCGCAGGCGGCCCGCCTTTGCCGTTGACGTCAGGGATGTGGGTCGAAGCCGGCCCATCTGCCTGCACCGCCGTCGCGAGCGCCAGCATGCCGGATCGGGAGGTGCTATGGCGCGCCGTCGATCAATTTCATGGTTGCGCCATGGTGTGTATCCAGGACCATCTGGCGCGCGATGTCGCGCGCGAGACCCAGCGCCAGGTTCGCCGCAGCGAGCTTACGACCGCGCAGACATTCGAGTCTTTCGACCGCCTCTCCGCGATCGTCGTCAAGCGCCCTGGCCGCGTCGACGTGGAGACAGATCCCACCGATCCCCTGCTCGCCGCTTGCCGAACGGTCGCAGAGGCGTGTCGCGCGCCCTTCATTGTCGCTCCCCGGCCTGCCTCGGCTCAACAGGGATTCGCCGATGTGATCGAGATCGCGCGGACTGCCCGACTGCGGGTTCGCCGGACGCTATTGCGGGGCCAGTGGTGGAAGCAGGACGTCGGTCCGCTGCTGGCCTGGCATGGCGAGGAGCGCCATCCGGTCGCGCTCATCCGCGGCGCCAGAGGCGGTTACGCCATGATCGACCCGCGCACGGGAACGCGCCGTCCGGTCGATTGGTCTCTTGCAATGGAATTGGCGCCGGAAGCTGTGACGTTCTACCCGGCGCTGCCATCGCATCAGCTTCGATTTCGAGATTTGCTGATCTTTGCGTTTCGTCACTCGAGCGGCAACGTCAGTCGTATCACCCTTGCCGTCGTCGTGATGAGCCTGCTGTCACTGGTGACGCCGCTTATCACCAATATCCTTGTTACCTCCGTGATCCCGCGCACCGAGCTCGACCAGCTTGCGTTTTGCGCCTTTGCGCTTGCCGTGACGGCCATCGGCATGGCCAGCATCCAGGCCATGGAAGGACTTGCGATGCTCAGGCTCGAAGGCCTGATTGACTGGAAGCTGCAGGCCGCGGTGATCGACCGTTTGCTCAGGCTGCCGGCGTCGTTGTTTCGCGAATATACCGTCGGCGATTTTGTCGATCGATCGATGGGGATCGACGCGGCACGACGGATCCTCACGGGGCGGGTGTTGCGCGGGATGATGGCCGGCCTGTTCTGCTGGGTCAGCATCGGTTTGATGCTTTATTACGATCTCGGGCTGGGACTGGTCGCGCTTGTGCTGACGCTGGTCAGGGCGCTGCTCATCATCTCGACCAGCGCGATACGGCTTTATTACGAGACCAAGCACTTCAATCTGCAGGGCAAGATCGGCGGCTTCGTGTTGCAGCTGATCTCAGGAATCGGCAAACTCCGCGTCGCCGCCGCAACTGTTCGAGCACTTGCGGTGTGGTCGAGACTGTTCGCGATCCAGAAGCGGTATTTCGTCGCTTCCCAGCAGGTCGCCAACGCTCTCGGCATTTTTGAGGTGTCGTTTCCAACTGTCGCCACCCTGATCATTTTCGCGACAGCGGTATTTGCCAAGAGCGCCCTGTTGGTGGATATCGGCGGCTTTTTCGCCTTTTTTGCCGCGTTCGGCCAATCGATGGCATCGGTCGGGGCGTGGGCCGGGGGCGTAAGCGAAGCGCTGACCGCGATCCCTCATCTCACCCGCCTCCGGCCGCTGATTTCCGGCGTGGCGGAAGTCTCGGAAGATCGCAAACCTCCGGGGGAACTAACGGGAGCGGTTGAGTTATCTCGCTTGACCTTTCGCTATGTGTCGAGCGGCCCGCCCGTCCTCGACAACATTACCTTCCGAATCGCGCCGGGCGAATATGTCGCGATCGTGGGCCCGTCAGGAAGCGGCAAATCTTCCCTGTTCCGGTTGCTGCTGGGCTTCGAACGACCCGAGTCCGGCGTGGTGTTCCTCGATGGGAAATCGATCGATACCCTTGATATTGGTGCGGTGCGCCGGCAATTCGGCGTGGTGCTGCAGAACGGGAAACTGGCGACCGGCAGCCTCTACGAGAACATTTGTGGCGGCGTCCAGTTGCCGCTGGCGCAGGCCTGGGAAGCCGCGCGGCTTGCAGGTCTTGACGCCGACATCGAGCGCATGCCGATGGGGATGCATACGCTGGTCGCAGAAGGCGTGAACACGCTCTCCGGCGGCCAGCGACAGCGAATCATGATCGCCCGCGCGATCGCGCGCCGGCCCCGCATTCTGCTGTTCGATGAGGCGACAAGTTCGCTCGACAACCGGTCGCAGGCGATCGTCAGCGCTTCGCTCGGCAACCTCAACGTAACGCGGATCGTCATCGCGCACCGGCTGAGCACGGTGCGCCAGGCCGATCGCATTATTGTGCTTGTCGACGGCAAGGTCGTGCAAACCGGGACCTATGCGGAGCTCAGCAACACGCCCGGAATGTTCGCTTCCTTTGCCCAACGGCAGCTGCTGTAGTTGGGACGACAACGCTGCCGCTCGAGCAGACGACCGCCTCTGCATTGAATTATTTTTTGTCGGCGCCCAACTCGGGCAAGATCCAGTGCTTATCGGCGATCTCGACGATGTTGGCGGGGTCGACGCTTTCCCACTTGATAGTCGCCGCCTTCACCTTTGAAAACTTCACCATGACCGCGCGGTCAACGGTATCGTGACCGCGCTTGTCGCGCAGCGACAGGTTGCCAATGATCTGGACGCTCTTGATCTTGGGGAAATTGCTGAACGCGCCTTGTGCGATTTTTTTTGTGATCTCGCCAAAAGCCCGGACCGCGGTTGCTTTGCCGGCTGAGTAAGGCTCAAGCCGGAACTCGACGATCAAGCTTCTGTCCGGATAGCTCACCGTCGCAAAGGTTTGAGAGCCGCGCTCGGAAACGACGCTCTTCGCAAATGCGACCGGGGAGGGTTCGGTAGCCCAGGCGCACCGGGCGAGTAGCAGGGTTCCGACAAGTAGAAAGCGGGCAAACGTCTTCATCTGTACTCCATATGCCTTACCCGCGCCGGCCACTGATCTGGGCGTTTGCGATGGGATCGATCAGATCGAAGGCATGGTAGCGCTAATCACCACACGATCCGATAGGTTTTCGTCCGCTTCAGACGTGGCTCGCGCCGACGCCCGCGGCAAGTTTCATGGCAACTCCCGCCGCTGCTTCAAGGGTGAATTCGATGTTCGCCGACTGCGGATGGCGCCATTCAGTCTGAAAGTGGTCCTTCGGATACCGCTCGAAATAGTCTTTTGCAAACGCCCCCCGATCGCTCCTTGGTGAACTTCTCGCGGAATGAGCGGGTCTTTCGGCATTTGGGGCTGCGGCGCGCGACGAAAATATTTTCTGACGTTCCCATGATCTTCCCAATTCGAACCTTTGGGAAGATTTGACGATCGATACTCGACCTAAGTCATTGAATTTATTGGTCGAGGCAGCTGGATTCGAACCAACGACCTGCAGTACCCAAAGCGGAAAACAGTCGTTTCCTGTCTTTGGACGGGTATTCCTATTCTGTCCAACATACTGTGAATAAAGGTACTCCCGAAGGCAACAGCCAATCCGGCGGCCGGCATTGAGAAGTTCCGTGAACAAGCACGTGAGCGCTTTCTGACAGAAGCGGAGTTGGCGCGCCTGGGGAGGCAATCAGAGAAGCGGAAACTATTGGATTTCCTGGCCAGAACCGGACGGATCCAACTCAAAATCCAAGCATGCGCCCAAGCTGCCGGAAAATCGGGTAACCATCATCAGTCCGTACGCGGCAGCGGCTCTGCGTCTTCTGATCTTCGCGGGCGCGCGGTTACGCGAAATACTTGACCTCGAGTGGAGCCACGTCGATCTCGAACGTGGACTATTGTTTCTTTCAGATTCCAAAACCGGCAGAAAGACGATTGTGCCAGGAGACGCCGCCTGCTCCGTCCTTGTCAATTTGGCCCGCGGTGGCAAATACGTCATCACCGGCAACGATCCGGAGAAGCCGCGGGCCGACTTGCAGCGGCCATGGGCCTTGATCTGTCGGCGGGCAGCCGCGTCCTCTATCCTCAGTCACACTTTTATTCCCTTCGTCAGTCGGAGTGTTTGCTAAGCAAGCCTTTTACTAAATGTAATCCAAGGCGTTAATGATGCATTCTTTCCATCTGATTCGAAGGATGCCCCAAATTCTCCATGGGAGCGCCACCACAAGAGAGGCTGCGTCGAGCTTCGAGGCCCGACGAAATCAACTCAAAGACAATCGCCGAACGGTGACGCCGGACTTCGGCCGCAGACCTCTCAATCGGTCCGAAGGAAGCAAAGTCCACGGTATAGCGATCGAAGAAGTGGGGCGACTTAATGCGAAACGAAAGGCATCGCGACGCGCCGGGCGATCACTTGCCGGGCAGTTCTGATCGCGACACCGACGATACTCATCATTCCGCATAGATGATGATAGTGATGAATTGAATGTGATCGTTCAATAGTTTTTCTGGGCCGTGCAGCACTTTACCTGAGAAAGTAAAAGCATCGCCTGGTTCGACTAGGAACGTACGGTCGCCGAACCGATACTCCATGCTGCCGCTTAGCATGTAGATGAATTCAGTTCCTGGATGCTGAAACCGAGGATAGCTCTCGCTCTTCTTGTCCATATCAATCAGAAACGGCTCGAACGCCTTGCTCGGACCACGATTGTACGACAGCAGACGATAGGTATGACCATGTTTGGTGCCCGAGCGCACAACCTCTACCTGATCAGCCGTCTTGATCAGTTGAGCCGTTCCGCTCGTTTGCTCGATCTCCTGAAATAAGGTTGCAAGGCCCATACCTAACGCCGAGCAAACGCGTTCGAGAGTATCAAGACTTGCCGTAGATTGGCCGTTCTCGATTCGACTGAGCATCGGAACTGACAGACTGCCAGCTGACGCAACATCGTTCAGCGTCAGACCACGTTCGAGCCTACTCCGGCGAATAGCGGCGCCCGCTCTCTCGTCTATGGGAGATTTGGCGACTACTGCGTCGGGAGCGGTAAATGACGAGACCGGCTTGCGGACCTTCTTCTGGCTGACTCGGCGAGCGGAGACCGCACTCTTCGCTTTGGCCACAATTGATTTTTCCCTCTGGCTAGTTTCCTAGCACCTTTGACCGCTAGCCCATGATAAGGAGAATCGCGATGCGATTGCAACAACGCGTCTTGATTTCAGCTCTCGCTTCTTGTCCTTTAGACGAAGGGACTTCGACCCGGCGTTAGTCACGCAAAGCGACGGAGCAAGAGACCGGTTGTCCTGAGACGCTGCATATGTCGAAATCAGGCAGTGGACGCCACCGCACTCGCTCCGATGTGATCGAGAAGGTGGCAGGCGACTAGGCGACCGGGAGACGGCTCGACCAGGTTCGGAGTTTCAACGCGGCACCGGCCGAACGCCTTGGGACGGCGTGACGCAAAGCTGCAGCCGGCCGGAATGTCGATCGGGCTGGGCGGCTCTCACTCGAGCAGGAAATCGCCAGGATCGAACACAATTTGTCCTCAAGTGTTGGAGCCGCCGACAGCGGCGCCTTGGTATAGGGATGCTGAGGGTCGAAGAACAATTCTCTGTTATCGGCGATTTCGACCATCTCGCCGAGATACATCACCGCAATCCGCGTGCAGACCTTCCGTACCATCGCAAGGTCTTGCGAGATGAACCGGCGTATTCCAAGGGAAATTGAGGTAAAGATCATCGTAGTTTGCGTTAAGTGGCAACATACTATTGCTCCGAAGTGACTTGGCATTCGTCTTCAACGTAGGCTGAACCGGTATGGCCTGGTGTCGCCTTTATGGAAGTTGGGTCTAGTTCACTGCCCGGGAATCCAGGATGTCCCGGCGAGAGGAAGGCGAGCCATCGCCGCCGCCTCTATCGTGAGAGCAACCATATCTTCCGGCTCAAGGTTGTGCAGGTGACTCTTGCCGCACGCACGTGCAATCGTCTGGGCCTCGAGTGTGAGGACCTTGAGATAGTTCGCGAGCCTTCGCCCCGCGAGCACCGGGTCGAGCCGCGCTGCAAGCACAGGGTCCTGGGTTGTAATACCCGCCGGGTCCCTGCCCTCATGCCAGTCATCGTAACAACCCGCTGTTGAGCCAAGCGCCTGGTATTCGTCTTCATAGTGCGGATCGTTATCACCGAGCGCAATCAACGCCGCGGTACCGACCGCGACGGCATCGGCGCCGAGAGCAAGAGCCTTCGCGACATCGGCACCGTTCCGGATGCCGCCGGAAACGATCAGTTGCACCTTGCGATGCATTCCGAGGTCCTGCAGCGCCTGGACCGCATTTCTGATCGCCGCCAGGATGGGAATGCCGACATGTTCGATGAACACGTCCTGAGTTGCAGCGGTGCCGCCCTGCATGCCATCGAGCACCACGACATCCGCTCCGGCCTTGACGGCAAGAGCAACGTCAAAATACGGACGGCTGGCGCCGATCTTCAGATAGATGGGCTTCTCCCAGGCGGTAAGCTCCCGCAATTCGAGAATCTTGATCTCCAGATCATCTGCGCCGGTCCAGTCCGGATGCCGACAAGCGGAGCGTTGATCTATCCCCATCGGGAGGGAGCGCATTTTCGCAACGCGGTCGGAGATCTTCTGCCCGAGCAGCATACCTCCGCCGCCGGGCTTCGCCCCCTGGCCGATCACAATTTCGATCGCATCAGCCTTTCGGAGATCGTCCGGGTTCATCCCGTATCGCGAGGGCAGATATTGATAGACCAGGGTCTTCGATTGGCCGCGCTCCTCGGGAGTCATACCCCCGTCGCCGGTGGTGGTCGACGTGCCAGCCAGCGTTGCGCCTCGCCCCAAAGCCTCCTTGGCTTGGGCGGAAAGAGATCCAAAGCTCATGCCGGCTATGGTTACCGGAATGGCGAGTTCGATCGGCTTCTTCGCGTGACGAGTCCCGAGCACAACACTTGTATCGCAGCGTTCCCGATAGCCTTCCAGCGGATAGCGCGACATGGACGCACCGAGGAACAGCAAATCGTCGAAATGCGGCACCTTGCGCTTGGTGCCGCCTCCGCGAATGTCGTAGATGCCGGTGGCCGCAGCGCGACGGATCTCCGCGATGGAGTGCGCATCAAAAGTGGCGGATGGCCGTGGCGGAATGTATCCCCAGTCCCGTTCGCGGACGTTCATCAATAGGCTCCGGCATTGTCGATATGGAAATTGTAGAGCTTGCGGGCGGACCCGTAGCGACGGAATTCGGAAACATCGACCGTGTGAGCCTCGCCGGCCTGTTCGAGCAGCGCGAACAGCTCGGCCCGGTGCTCGTCTCTCAGCTCTTTCTCGATGCAGTCGGCGCCGAGGCTGGCAACCTTGCCGCGGACATAGAGGCGCGCCTCATAAATGGAATCGCCGAGGGCATCGCCGGCGTCACCAAAGACGACCAGCCGTCCAGTCTGTCCCATGAAAGCCGAAAGGTGGCCGATCTCTCCCTTTACGACAATATCGATGCCCTTCATCGAAATGCCGCAACGCGCGCCGGCGTTACCTTCGATAAGCAGCAGCCCGCCGTGTCCTGTCGCACCTGCCGACTGGCTGGCGTCACCCTTTACGTGGATGAGGCCGGACATCATGTTCTCACCGACACCCTGGCCGGCATTGCCGTCGATGACGATGCGGGCGTTCTTGTTCATTCCGGCACAGAAGTAGCCAACATGTCCCGAAATTTCCACGTCAACGGGAGCATCGATCCCGACCGCGATCGCGTGCCCGCCCGCTGGATTCAGCACGCGCCAGAAGGTTTCATTGGTGTCGTTGCGAAGTGCCTGAAGTTGGGCATTGAGATCCCGAAGCTGAGTTGCTGCAAGGTCGACCTCATTCATTCCATGCGCTCCTGGAAGTGCGGAGTTGACGCCACCAACCCGCACGGTCGCAAAGTTGATCTTGCTCATCCTCGGTGCTCCCAGAAGTAAGGCGTGGCCGGCTTGGGCTCGAATACACGAGCGATAGCGATGTCAGGCAAACAAGTGAGGCTGCGATATTCCGAGGCGAACGCTACGTAGTCATCAGTCTCCGCCATGACGGCAGGTTTGCAGCCGATCGGATCCCGCAGCACACCAAAGCCGGTCCTGGTACCGACAACGAAGGTGAAAAAGCCGTCGAGATCTTCAAGGCTGGACTTCAGCGACTCTCCAAGGCTCCGTCCCCGCCTAATCTCTCGGGCGAGATATCCGGCGGCGACCTCGGTGTCGTTCTGCGTCTCAGTGACGATCCCGTCCCTGTTGAGTTCCCGCCGGAGCGAGGCGTGATTGGAAAGCGAGCCATTGTGAACCAGGCACTGATCGCGTCCGGTCGAAAACGGATGCGCGCCATTCGTCGTGACAGCCGACTCGGTCGCCATCCGCGTATGAGCGATACCGTGCGTGCCGGCAATCCCGGCGATGTCAAACTCGCGCGCGACATCATCGGGATAACCGACTTCCTTGTATATTTCGAGGCCACGGCCCTCGCTAACGATGTGAACATCAGGAGCATTTTTCGCGAGCCATGCCCGGGCAGTGTCGACTTCATCCGCCGGCACAGAGAAAATTGTGTGGGTATAGCGGCGGAAGACAGGAACTGACACACCGAGCGAGCGCGACAGCACTGCGCCAAGCGCTTCCATGTCCAGGCCATCGAGGGACGAAGCGAGCGTAAGCTTTACCCGACTGGCGTCCTCCGCGGTATACAGTGCAAAACCTGCGGAGTCGGGACCTCGACCGCCCAATGTGGAGGTCATTGCGGTCAGCAACGCTCCAAGGTCGGGTTGAAGCCGAGCGTTCTTGATAAATAGTCCTGCAATTCCGCACATACCGGTCTCCAGTGAAAAGTAAAAAAGTCAGAAGAAGCTGAGATATCTTTCAACTTCCCAATCCGAAACGTGGCGGTGGTATTCCATCCATTCGGATCTCTTGAGCGAGATGAATTCGTTGATAACCCCCTCGCCCAGCGCTTCGGCAAACACCCGGTCGGCTTCGAGCGCGTCGAGCGCCTCGACAAGCGTCTGCGGAAGCAGGCCCACGCCCATGTCCCTGATTGCTTCGAGCGACAGACCATAGAAATTGACGTTCTTCGGCTCGCCCGGGTGGAGGCCGCGCTCGATGCCATCGAGACCGGCGGCGATGAGCGCCGCGGTTGCGAGGTAGGGATTCATGCTGCTGTCGCCGGTCCGGACTTCGATACGTCCATACGGAATGCGAACCATGGCAGTCCGATTATTGTCGCCATATGCAGCAAAGGCCGGTGCCCACGTTGCCCCCGAAACGGTTCGCCCGACTACCAGACGCTTATAAGAGTTCACCGTAGGCGCGAGCAGCGCGGTCAACGCTCGGGCATGCGCCATAATCCCGCCGAGGAAATGATAGGCGACTTTGCTCAGTCCGAGCCCGTTGCTGTCCGAGTCGTCGTGGAAGATATTGCGACCGGTCGCATCCGCCAAGGAACAGTGGATGTGCATACCGCTGCCCGTCGAATTGCTCCGGGGCTTTGGCATGAATGAGCATATAGCACCGAGTTCGTGGGCGATCTCGGAGGCGGCCATTTTGAAAAGCAGTATCTGATCAGCAGTCGTCAGCGCGTCAGCATATTTAAAATTGATCTCGTACTGGCCGTTCGCGTCCTCATGATCGATCTGATAAACGTCGATGCCGACCGCCTGCAATGACTCGCTAATTCGCTCGAGGAAATTCCGCCCGCGCATGAGGCCGCGGTAGTCGTAGGCAGGCTTGGCAAGCGTGTCCGTGCCATCGAAGGGCGATAACTTGCCGTCTTGATCCCGCCGCAGCAAAATAAACTCCGGCTCCAGCCCGGTGTTCAGCGTCCAGCCGCGCTCGGAAAGGCGCGCGACCTGCTTCTTCAAAACATTGCGCGTGTCGACGGGATGCGGCGCACCCTTGACCATCCCGGAGCCCATCATCCGCGCATAGCCCGGCGCCCAGGGCGTAATCGTCAAGGTATCCAGTTCGCACACCACCATGAATTCCGCGTCATGCGGAAGCATGCCGAGACCCCAGGCTCCAGCGCCGGCGAAACCTGCCCCATCGGTCAATAGATCCTCAAGATGTTGTGCCGGAACGGCCTTGCTCTTGGCTACACCGTGCAAGTCTACGAATTGCGCAAGAACATAGCGGACGCCGTTCTGCTTGAGGAACGCTTGCGTCCCAGCGAGATCGAGGCCCTTCGGCGTGGCAAGACTTCCCGGCGCCATCGTACCAACCCACGAATTGGAGAGGTTCATTCGAGTTCTCCGTGTTCTTTCGGTTGTCCACCGTAACGCGCTTGGCCGCGAGCGGCTTTTTCAATCTGATACTTTGCTCTATCGTTCGCTTGCATTAGATGCAAGCCTTTTTTATAATATGCAAACATTCGGAGACGGAAACACAGGTGCGAAGCATGAACTCGACCAACGTCCCCAACATGGAGACTGAAGAGGCGGGTATCACGGTGGCTGACCTGGCGCACGGCAGAGCGCGCACTCGCTTCTTGGCTTTCCCATTTTGGTGGCAGGACGCTCCCCCTTCAAGGGGCCCTTGGGCACCGCCCGGCCCCATGGCGGACGTTGTCGTGATCGGCGCCGGCTTCACAGGTCTTGCTGCGGCACTGGTGCTCGCCCGAGCCGGAAGGCACGTGGTCGTGGTTGACGCCGGCGCCCCAGGCTTCGGCGCAAGCACGCGTAATGGCGGCCAGGTCGGCAGCGGAAACCAGAAATTCGCTGTCAAAACCCTCATCGCGATGCACGGAGAACGCAAGGCCGTAGAGCTGCTGCACGAAGGCGTTGAGATGCTCGACGGAATTGAAAATCTGATCCGTGAGGAAAAGATCGACTGCTCTTTTACCCGATGTGGTCGTTTCCGCGGTGCGATGCGTCCCTTGCATTACGAGGCAATGGCGCGCGATATGGACGACCTGAAACGCTACGCCGGCGTGCAATCGGCCATGATCAGCCGTCGGGAACAAAAGCGCGAAGTAGGGACAGAACTATTTCACGGCGGATCGCTGCTGCCAATGGATGCGGGTCTGCATCCGGGAAAGTATCACGCGGGTCTTTTAGCGCGCGTACTCGAATCCGGCGGCAGCGTACATGGCGAAGTGGCCGTACGTGGTATCGTCTCGGACCGGCTGGGCCACAATGTGCACTTCGATGGCTTTCAAATTCGAGCCCGCGACGTGCTGGTGGCGACAAACGGTTATACCAAGAATGTCGGGGCTTTTTTTCGCAAGCGAATCGTCCCGATCGTTTCTGCGCAAATCACCACCGGACTAATCGCGCCAAGGCTCTTCGACGAGCTGATGCCGAAGCGTCGCGTTTGCGGCAACACAAATCGCGTATTTTTCTATTTTCGCGCGGCACCGAATGAGAATCGCTTGATCTGGGGCGGCCGCGCGAACCATTTTGCTCGCGACACGGTCGCCGCGGCGTATGCTCATCTGGCTCGCGACCTATTGCGGACCTTTCCCGAGTTGGGGGATGTGCCGGTGAGCCACATGTGGAGCGGCCTGATCGGATATACTTTCGATGAATTCCCCCATCTTGGCCAATCGCCCGACGGCCCGTATTACGCGATGGGCTACTGCGGTACGGGTGTGTCGCGCTCCACCCACTTTGGACGCAAGATCGCCCTGCAGATGCTGGGAAAGCCGGAAGGCCGGTCGGCTTTCAACGACCTTGCGTTCGCGAGCCATCCATTTCAAGCGCTCGCAAAAACTGCAGTTCCTGTCGTCGAAGCTTGGTACCGCCTGCGCGATGCAGGCGGATTCTAGAAATGGAGAATGAAATGAGTCTCACTGACACCGCTCCTCATCGCCGGCGCAACATCTCGTCCGGCGGGGCCTATGAGAGCGTATTCGGCTATTCGCGCGCCGTGGCGAAAGGTGGTCAGATTCACGTTTCGGGAACATGTGCGCCCGCCAGCCATGAGGGACGTGGCGCTTACGAGCAGGCCAAAGCTGCGCTTGAGACAATCCTCAAAGCGCTAAATGAAGCAGATGCCGGGGCTGCCGATGTGGTTCGGACGGTCGTATATGTTCGTGACATCGCCGATGCGAATGAAGTCGCCAAGGCTCATCTTGAGGCTTTCGATGCCGTTCGTCCGGCCTCAACGCTTGTTCAAGTCACGTCCATGCTGCGGCCGTGGCAACTCGTCGAGATCGAGGCCTACGCGCTCGTGGGCTAAGAGATGCAGCCTACCGAAACATATTGCGGTTCGCAAAGCGCCAGCGGTTTGGCGATGTCCTGCGCCATGCCAAGCGACCGAGTTTGGTGAACGCTAAGCGTGTCGACTCGGTGTCGACCTACGACCGGCTCGTTTCTAAAGCGCACCGCGGTTCGAAGTTAAGTTATTAAAATCGTTAATATTTTTGGTCGGGGCAGCTGGATTCGAACCAACGACCTGCAGTACCCAAAACTGCCGCGCTACCAGGCTGCGCTATACCCCGACTATCCCAGGAAACGACGTCGATACACGCTAAAGGCAGTGCCAGCAAGGCGGCACCGGCCGCTTCAGCGGCGGTTAAACAGCGGATGTGCCACCCGGTCTCCGGGCGCGATCCCGTATTTTTGCGCGGTACCGGCGATCACCTCCAGCACTGCTTTCGCCAGTCCGCCCGACGCGATGATCCTGGTGGACATTGGCTCGGTGTTTTCGGCAATTCGCAGGATCCGGCCGTCGGCCCGGATGAAAATCATGTCGAGCGGAATGTAGGTATTTTTCATCCACATCGAGACTTCCTGTTCCGGCGAGAAATCGAACAGCATCCCCTTCCCGTCCGCCAACTCCTTGCGATACATCAGGCCGGTGGTTTTTTCTTCTTCGGTGGTCGCCATCTCGACCGAAAAAACCTGCACGCCGGACTTGGTGGCAATCTCAAGGGTCTGGAAGCTCGCCGCCCGGGCGCCTAGGCCCAAGCCAACGCCCAGGACCGCGCAAAGTGCTGCGACCGCAGCCAAGGCGGACCAGAGCCGCGCCCGCGGAAGCCGATCAAAAACGCGATAGGAACTCATGGACAACGCTCTCACCCCGGCCGCGACGAATTTCGGCCGGACCCTAGCCTGACGATCGTGGCAAATACCAGACCATCCGCAAGACCGCACGGGAGCGAACGTTCTGGCGTCCGGTTAACAGTTTCAGGCCGGCGGCGAGCAAGCAGCGCGAGAGCCGCGCCGCGATCAGTGCGAAGACAGCCTCTTTAGTGCGAAGAAAGACCTGTTAGTGCGAAGAAAGACCTGGCGAGCCGGCTTCGGGCTGGATTTCGGCGGCCATCATGCCCTTGGAGCCGGGCCCAAACCGGACCAGCACGAACTGGCCGGGGCGCAACTCGGTCATCCCGAAGCGGCGCAACGTCTCCATGTGTACAAATATGTCCGGCGTCCCCTCGCCACAGGTCAGGAAGCCGAATCCGCGCAGGCGATTGAACCATTTGACCTGCGCCCGCTCCAGACCGCTGGTCGGGGTCACGCTGACATGGGTGCGCGGCGGCAGCATTTGCGCTGGATGGATCGCGGTCGATTCATCCATCGAAAGAATTCGGAACGCCTGATAGCCCTTCGCACGCTGCACGCATTCGCACACCAGCCGCGCGCCTTCATAGGCGGTTTGATAGCCGTCGCGCCGGAGCACGGTAACGTGCAGAAGCACATCCGGCCAACCATTGTCGGGAACGATGAAGCCGTAGCCCTTTGATGCATCGAACCATTTGATGACGCCGCTGATCTCGACGAGGTTCGCGGCGCTATCGCCGAGACCGGCAAACGCTTCGATCGTCGGATCGCGCTCGATGCCGCCTGCAAACTCACCCGGACCAAGCCTGCTGGATCCCGTCCCGCTTGACGAGCCCCCGAGCTTCTTGGACTCAAATCCGTCCGACCCCATGACCCCGGACCCCACACTTCATCGACGGCCCGTCACGTTTGCGACAGCGCCGACACACGCGTCGATCCATGACAATTCATGACGACGCCACGCGAATCTCTCGAATCAAAGATAACACTCCCGCTTGTGGCGCATAGATAAAAAACGAATCTACCCCAAGCTATGAACAGGCTTGCGCGGCCGCGAATCAATTAGGCATCAGTTGCCTACGAACGGCCCAAGCGTCTCGCCGATGTCGTGGCGGATGACGAGATCGGCAATGTCATCCTGTTCGGTGGGCTCGTTGTTGATGATGACCAGTCTTGCGCCACAGTTCTTGGCCACCAGTGGAAATCCCGCCGCGGGCCAGACCACCAGCGACGAGCCGATCGCGAGGAACAGATCGCAATGCTGGGCAAGCTCGGTGGCGCGACGCATCGCATCTTCCGGCATCGCCTGCCCGAACGAGATGGTGGCGGTCTTTACCGGCTCATCGCAATGGGTGCAGTCGGGCGCACCACCCATCGCGTCGAAGCGCTGCCTGACCCACGCCAGATCATAGGCCTCTCCGCATCCGATGCAGCGGGCGTAAGTGGTGTTTCCGTGAAGCTCGACCACGTGATCGGCCGCGAAACCCGAGACCTGATGCAAATTGTCGATATTCTGGGTGACGATGGCGGGAATCTTTCCCGCCTTGTACAGCGATGCCAGCGCGCGGTGCCCGCGTCCTGGCCGCGCCGCGGCGAACGTCGGCTCCATCGCAAAACGTCGCCGCCATGCCTCGTCGCGGGCCTCGGAGCTGGCAACGAATTCATCAAACGGGATCGGACGATTGCGCGTCCACAGTCCGCCGGGAGAACGAAAATCGGGAATGCCGCATTCGGTCGAAATGCCGGCACCGGTAAAGGGAACAATAATAGACGCTTCGGCGATCATGTCGCCGAGCTGTTCCACGCCACTGCGAAGATCCGTTGCGATCACGGGAATAATCCGAAAGTCTGGCCGCGCTGGTTATAGCACGGCCGCCCGGATTGCACCTTCGATGTCCGCATCATGGAACCGCGCCTGCGTCAGGCGCTGGTGCTCAGGCCGCCTTGGCGACCGGTTCCTTCGGCTCGTCGGCCTTCTTGTCGTCGCTCTTCCTGACCTTGGCGACCGGCGCCGCCACCGGTTGCGATTTTCTCGCCGGTTTGCCGTATTGGGACAGCTTTTCCAGTTCGGCCTCGAGCTCGGCCTGTCGTGTCGCGACCTTTTCCGCCAATTTCTCGGTCGCGTTGTCGCGCAAGCTTGCGAGTTCCTCGATGCTCAACGCTTCCAGATCGATCTTTGCCATGCAGGCCTCCCGTTTGCTTTTGGCTACCGGGAAGGCGCGCAAGCCACAAGCACGACACCGATCTTATCCACCGCCAACGCTTGCGCAAACCGGACGATCACAATCCTGCAACGCCCTGTCCCAATTCGCGCCCCAATTCCGTCTGCCAATGGGCATGGGACAAGAATCAAGAAAAGGGATGGGCATGACCGAACAGGAAGACCGCCTCGCGGGCGAGCGGAAAGAAATCGCGGCACGCATCGCAAGCTTCAAAGCGACCCAGGAAAAATTCAAGCGCGAGCGCGAAGAATACTACGTGACCACGCTGGAAAATGCCCGGAGCGGATCCGACGGCAAGCCGTTGTGGTCGTAGGTTGCAGCGGGAACCCGGTGAGGCCGCAAAAGTCCTGAAAGTCCGGGACGTGAACCGCGGTGATGGCAATCACGCTGTTGGGATCGCGTCTGCCTCGAACCATTTGACGATATGCGCGACATAAGGGAACTGGGGCATTGCAATTTCCAGTTCTACGATAACGCCGCCGGGCATTATTTCAGCCCGGCGGCGTTGTTGGTTTGCCGCCAGTGGCGTTCCGGTTTTGCGAAGGCAAAGTCGCGCCGGCAATCCACGTCGACTGGGCAGCGGATCACTTGGGTATTCGGCTGGGCGGGCGATCAGTCTGGATTGCCGCTCGAAGTCATCTCAACGATCGCGAGGCCTTCGGCGCTATGTTCGCCAACGGCTGCCCTTGGAGGGCGGGATATTGTCATGCGGCTTGAGCTTCAGGCCCTGCCAAAAGCCGTAGGCGGCAAGGCCGATCAGAACAAACCCGCCGACGACCATCAGACCCTGCACCATGGATATTGGACATTGCCAAGCCTGGTCAGGTTCAACCATGAGGGGCAGAAACAGTCCCGCAGAGAGGCCTCAGTCAAGGTCCGATCTTCGCTCAAATGGCCTGATACGACTGATTTTATCAATCAAAGCTAAACCATCCACGGCTCGTGCAACCTCACGAGGCCGTTCGCTGGAACAATCGATGAAAATTCCGATTTTTTTCCACCTCCATACGAAACTCACCCGCCGGTCGGCCGTACTTCGCTTGAGCGAAACGCGGAGTGAAACATGTACCGGCTGACGTCGATAGAAAACCTCGCCATTCAAGCTAGGCTTAATTTCATTCTGGGAGCGCGAGAGTACGATCGCTTTTTTATTGGTTTCGAGTGCGGCCACATTCGAGGCAAGACCGCCCACGTGTTCGCTCGAAGCGAACACAATGCGGATCAGATTGGATCCCGTTATTCGACCCATGTCGCTATTGCGATCGAGAGCATCATCAAACGCCCCATCAAGGAGGTGCACGTCCTGCCAAAGCATTTTTCCAATTCACAACCCGAAATTTGAGGCACCAACGCTGATGCTGCCGCCACGAGGCGCCGGCATGAGCTGGCCTTGTGATCAAGCCGGAGCCGTATCGCCCCCTTGCAACACGTCCAACGCCGCCTATCTCTGTGCAACTTGATGGTCGAGCCTTCCGGGGCTCCCGTCGCGAAGGCCCTGCTGACACCCCTCGGCGGGGCCTTTGCTTGTCACGACGCGCGGAGAGACAGCATGCCGGCCAGAGCGATCCTGGTTGCCGCCCTAATCCTCTCGGTATCGAGTCCGGCGTTTGCTGGTTGCAAGGAGCCCGAGACCGGCACGAAGAATATTCCGGTACTTTCACCACGTCTCAGTGCGGTCGTGATCGGCACCGGCCGTCTGCAGTTCTACTCGGCCCCTAACGCAGACTGCGCGATGGCGGGCGTGTTCATCATCCCGAAGGACGAAGTCATTGCCTATGCCCGGTCGGACGACGGCTGGTCCTCCGTCATGTATTTCAACCCCAAGACCGGCAACGACGTCCAGGGCTGGGTAAGATCATCGCGCCTGAAGACAACAGGAACCATCGGACAGTAGTCGATCCCTTCCAAGGCGCTGCATCAATCTCGCCCGAAGCGGTCCGCCCGCAACGCCCTGCCCTCGCCGGCAGTTTGCTGCTATTGAACTTCCCGAACCCGGCAACGATCTCTTCTCAAATATCAGGGAGCAAGAAACCATGCGTTATCTCCACACCATGCTGCGCGTCCGCAATCTCGATGCGGCGCTGAAATTCTATCAGGATGCTTTGGGATTGAAGGAGGTCCGCCGCATCGACAACGACAAGGCGAAATTCACGCTGGTGTTCCTGTGCGCGGCCGAAGACGAGCACCTGTTGAAAAATTCGCCCAAGACGCGCGGCGCGCCGCTGGTCGAACTCACCTACAATTGGGATGAGGAAAAATACGGCGAGGACCGCTATTTCGGCCATCTCGCCTATGAGGTCGACGACATCTATGCGACCTGCGACCGCTTGATGAAACTCGGCATCACCATCAACCGTCCGCCGCGCGACGGCCAGATGGCCTTCGTCCGCTCGCCGGATCTGCATTCGATCGAGCTCTTGCAGAAGGGCGATGCGAAACCGCCGGCAGAGCCGTGGACTTCGATGCCGAACACCGGGCATTGGTGAGCTGCGTTCTGCCCGTTTGACGGAACACAATCCTCCCCTTTTCGTTGTTGAATCGACTGCGGATTCTAAGGAGGCGAAAATGGGACGAGGACTTTTGCTTTGGCTGCTCGGCGTGCCTATACCGGTGATTATTCTGCTTTGGTTGTTCTTAGGCCGCTGATCGATCGCGGTTCGTTTCGATAGCGTAAAATAAGGCTCCGTCATCAATTGGCGGGGTCTTTATTTTCCGAACGGCATTTTTCAAACACCGAGATCGACTACACAAGGCGCGGGCTTTTTCGCTGGGATTCCGATATGACCGGCACGGTCAATGATCGGGAGTCGCGCGTCGTGTCGAACAGCAATCAGGAACCTCTGACGATCTGGGGCCGGGTCAACTCGGTCAACGTTCAAAAAGTGCTGTGGTGCCTGTGCGAACTTGGTCTTGCCTATGAGCGCATCGATGCCGGTATGGCGTTCGGCCGCAACGGCGAGCCGGAATACCTTGCGATGAATCCCAACGGACGCATCCCGACTTTGGTGGACGGTGATTTCGTACTCTGGGAGTCGAATTCGATCATGCGCTACCTTGTCCTCGCCCATGCTCCGGGTTCGCCGCTTTATCCGCAAGCGCCAAAACCGCGCGCCAGCGTCGACCGCTGGCTGGACTGGACGCTTTCGACCCTGCAACCTGCCGAGCGCCCGGTGTTCTGGGCGTTGGTGCGAACGCCGATCGAGGCGCGCGACATGGTTGTGATCCAGAGAGATGCTGACGCCGCGGCCGTTGAATGGCGGATCGTCGATGCCGAGCTGGCGACGCGGCCCTTCGTCACCGGCGATGATTTTACGCTGGCCGATATTGCGCTCGGCGCCTTTGCGCGGCGCTGGTTCGGGGTCGAAGGCATTCACAAGCCGAAACTGGCGAATCTCGAGCGCTGGTTCGCGCAATTCGCCGGCCGGCCTGGATTCAAGCAGTTCGTCGCGCCGCCGCTATCGTGACGGGTTGCATCGCCTCGAACTTCGATCAAAAGCTTGAGCGTTCGAACAGCAGAATGCAGACAATCAGCATAAGGGTTACGACCGCTACGATCAGGCGGGTGGTCCAGCTCATGCCGCGGCTGACCCACCAAAGCATCGCGCAACCCATCATGACGGGAACGAGAATATCAAACCGCAACGGGCCTGCCCCGCCGCTGCTCAGCGTGCGCCGATGGAGCCGCGAACCCCGACGCTTACCGAGCCGCTGACCTGCACGCACATCTCGGTGCCTTCAAGCTTGACGTAGTCCGGGCCATAGGCGGCGCACGAATTGCCGGCGTGAGGCGGCTTCACCGGAAGCAATTTGCCCGGGGGTATGGACAGGTCCGCCTTCGGATTGCCGGACTGAGCCAACGCCATCGGGACCGGCAGCAGCGCAACAATGATCGCAACGAAAATGCCTCGCATCCCGCTTTTTATCGCATCCGATCTGCGGATGCTACCGGACGAATTTGACGCCTAGCGACTTTCCGCGGCGCCAGACCACGGCACAGTTTCGCCCGGTGCGGGCATCGCGCGAAAACGCCAGCCGCAATTTCGCGGGCACGATATCGGGATCGTCGACCGTGATCTTGGCGCCGGAGGTGGAGATATCCTGCACCACGCACTGGCGCGCCGCGAAGCCACCTTCGAGGGTGATCCATGCGGGCTGGCGCACCGATTTGCGCGCATCCCGCTTCTTGGTCACGGCCATCATTCCAGCTGCTCCTAAAACCACAGGCCTACGCCTTGAGGCTTTAGAAACTGTTGCGGCCACCCGCGAATTTCCCGGATCCTCGTGGTCCTGCGAACCGGCCCGATCTGCCCACAAAGGGGATTTCCGGTGGCTTGCCCGGCCGCGCAAACGCCACTATACGTTCGCCCGCCGCCGCCCGGATCGCCTCGTCACGGTCCAGGATCGGCACGGTGTCAATGCTGCCTCAAAGCGTTGATTCGCCGGATCTATTTGACCAAAGCGAAACGGCGATGCCGCGACCGGACCAGTCGGGGCGAGACGGACGTTTTCGCTCCCTTCGTCTATCGGTTAGGACGCCACCCTTTCACGGTGGAGAGAGCGGTTCGATTCCGCTAGGGAGCGCCAGTTGTTTCAATGGCTTAGCTCCTACGACCAAGCTCGTGTCCAGCAAATGTCCTGCATCCGAGCAAGAGCAACCGCTGCTGGGTGATGCCATTTTAGGCCATCCGGATCATCATCTCTCTGTCTTGACCGAGGGACTTGGCTGGCCGCACCGACGGTGTGGAACGGTTACCAGTTTCTCCGCACTCATCAGCCTGTTCCGAAAATCCTCCGAAAACGAAGGCTTAGAAAACCCAACAAGGGCGCAGCTTGATTTTCTGAAAATCGGAACACATTGAGAGCTCGCATCCGAACTAGAAAATTCACGAGTTGCCAACGAGGCTGATCAAGGCCGACCCCGCTGTAAGGTCAGTGTAAGCAGCCTATTGGAGATTTACTTGCAGTTCGACAATCAGCGAGGCTCCCAAAGGCTATGTCCGAACGAGATGATCTGATCGATCCCACTCCGGAATTGCCGGACCACATGCCGATTGATCGAATTCGATTTCCCACCCGCATCCGGAATGTGCTGACAGCCGCGGGCCTCAAGACGGTTAGTGAGGTTCGCGAGTCGTCCTATAAGATGTTGCTGAGCTTACCGGATCTCGGGCAAGGCTCGGTCAAGCATCTTCGCGAAACCTTGGGCCTACCATCGAGCGATAGGGTCAGGCCCCGTTAGCTTTCGTTGGAAAGAAGGCCCGACGCGAAGGTCGAGGAGATCACGTCTTGCGCATCATCGGAATATTGACGCTCGTACTCTCGCTGGCCAGTTGCACCGGTGACCGTCTCAGGCAGAGTGCAACTGAACGGCCACAAGTGGTGGTGACAATATAGATAGGTTCGCACTGCCGCGAGGTGGCGGCGCTGGTGCGCGAAATAGGTTGTTCCGAAACCCTCCGAAAATGAGTACTCACAAACCCAACAACGGCGCTGTCTGAGGCTCTCCAAAAATGCGTGTTCTGAATAATCTGATCTTCGGAACACTCCTCAGCCGGGACCCACTCTGAGGTAACGCCGGCAACCGAGCCGATTGCGCGGCGTTCTTGAGGGCCCTCACGATCCCGGTTGAAATCAGCCGCCCGCGCAGTACGTGCAGCCGCCTTCCTGCGCGCGGTTCACCCCCCATGTTCCGGAAGGAATGATGGTGATCCCCGGGACCACATTTGCCGCCCATTCCTTGGCGGCCGCGTCCGCGCTCACGCCGGCGTTGCCGGCGAGCATCTTGCTCTGCACCTGCAGCGCGATGTTGCAGGCGCCGATCACCGTGCC
>Ga0209006_10000699_pt1 | contig 31260 bp, 22 predicted proteins | sample JacPin_JW_Ref_O2_FD_188567 | JGI IMG/M metagenome (GOLD analysis project Ga0209006, IMG submission 188567) | Forest soil microbial communities from Algoma, Ontario, Canada - Jack Pine, Ontario site 1_JW_Ref_O2 (SPAdes) (version 2) | ecosystem: Environmental > Terrestrial > Soil > Boreal...
GTCTACAGCTTCGTGCCGGCCGAAGTCGCCCACTTCAAGAACGATCCGGTCGGCCGCATGCGGACGCTCGCGAAGGAGCCGGGCCGAGACAACGTCGAAGCCGTCTCGGCGGATCTCGTCGCGATGCCGGAGGCCACGACATCAGCGGATGTCCTGTGGCTGCACCTGTTCTACCACGATCTCCACACGGCGCTGATCCAGGCCAGGGGCGCGACAGCGGCCCAATTCAATCGAGCCGTCTACGAGCGGCTCAAGCGCGGTGGGGCCTACGTCATCGTAGACCACGCCGCCGCCGTCGGGGCGGGCACGAGCGTCGCCCAGTCGCTCCATCGGATCGAGCCTGCCTCCGTTCGCGAGGAGGTGGAGGCGGCCGGCTTCGTCCTGGACGCGGAAAGCACCATGCTCGCGAACAAGGACGATCCGCACTCGATCAAGGTGTTCGATCCCTTGATCAAGGGCAAGACCGATCGCTTCGTTTATCGGTTCGTGAAGCCCTGACAGGTCCCGGTGGCGACTGGTGCGACCTGACCGACGCTAAGGCACGCTTGTCGCCTCTCGACCTGTCGGCGGGAGCGCGGCGGGTCTCCCCTCTCACTGGATTTCAATTTCATCAAGTGCGTACCCGTTGCGAAAACCGTCGAGATGACGGCCCGTAAATGCTTTGACCTTGGCGTCGAGTGCGAGCGCATTCGGGCCGCCAAAATAGGCAGGTGGAAGATCGTTGAGGAAGGGCGCACAGATTGGGTCCCACCTCGATTGCGGATTGCGACTATTGTGGCCAACCAACGCGATCGGTGTCGTGGGTGGAACTGCTTCGACCGAACTCGTGTGGTATCCGGTCAGCAAGATTCCGGCGATGCGCGTGCCGGGGGCGGCTTCAATTCGCCAAACCACCGGTCCCAGGTCGTCGAGAACGAGGACGACATCCCCAGGTCTCGTGACGCGAACGAGAATCGGCGTAGCCATCGCCACTCCCGGCTTCCTTCGTGGACTCGATTCATAGGTTGCGACGGCTTCCATCGCGGCTCCCGGTGGGGGCTCGAGCAGCCGGCAAGCGCTCAGATCTGCGTTGAGATCGATGCTGCGCAGAAATTCGATCGCGAACTGATCGCCTCCCAAGCAATGCGGCGCGCTCACGGTGAATTGAGACATGCCATAGACGCAGCCGTTGCCCACATCGCCGCGCGGCGACGGAACGCCATCGAGCACCAGAAAATTCATGCCCAGGCCGGGCGGCAACATCACGTCTCGCGTAACGACATAGTCGATGCGCGCGTTCATACGATAGTGCGGCGTCAGATCGGTTCTGTAAGGTCGGCTGATCCCCTCGACGAAAGCGGCGATCTCCTGCGGTTTTGCCAGGTGGATCGCCCCTTTGCGCTCAAGCTGCAGGAGTCCGGCGTAACTCGGAAAAGTCTCGGGCGTGATCACCGCCACCGGCGACACGATCGAGCCGGCGTCAAGCTCGCGGAAGCCGCCCGGGTGATAGGTGACGAGGTCATCCGCGGCCTTGCTTGCGGAGCGATCGATGACGTGCTCGACCATTTTCCCGTCGGGGTCGCGTTCAATGTCGAGCGCTCCCTTGGCGCCCGGCGGTGCGGTCGTGAAGACCGCAACAGGGAGCGCGAGCAGATTAGGCGGCCCTTCGTTCGCGAAGACGATCCGTTCCGGCTTCCGCCCAAAAAGAAATTCGAACGACCGATCGCGTTTGTCGTCGGAAAGTCTCCAGGGCGGAAACATCGGCCACCGGCACCTGGCGAATTCCGGAAATTCAATCCGCTCAGCCGGCAAGCCGCGCACCGCAACGCTCCGGTCGATCGGGCCCGCAACGACAGCTCGCCGTACGCGGTCTGTTGCACCCTCGATATCCCAGATCACTCCGTCCTCGGCGGAACTCAAGAACACCGTCAGCGGCCGTTGACCGGGCGCCACGGTGACCCGCACGATCGTACTGACATTGTGGGCATTGCCCAGTTGAACGCTGGCCAACGTATTGCCTTTCATGACGCCGGCCGCAACGAATTCGTGCGCCGGGTCGACCGGGGCGACCTTGCATTCCGCGTCGGACAGTGGCGGAGGAGACCGCGGTCCGCGATCGAATCCCGCGACGCAGGGTAAGGGCCACAGTGCAACTGTGAGCGCTAATGCGACGATGACCTTGGGCATGGATGTTCCATGAGACCTACACGCGATCAAACGACGAAATCTGCCCGATCGACGGATATCGGATGAGCCACCGGGAACTTGCGACAGGGTCTTTGTGACAAGATCGCGGGCGTGACTCGGTGCAGTCTGCGGCCCGGAATGTGTCCGCTTTTGGCCGCGATTGAACGAGCCGGCGCGCCATAACGCGATCCACGGTCTCGTGCGCTGGTCCACCTGGACGGTCGCCGAGCGGCAGCCGCACCGGACCGCAACGATCGACGGCCTGACGTTGCAGGCGCCTGGCGCAACGGTTCTGCGATCCGACGAGCGCGGGCTTCCGATCGGGAGGCAAGCTGTCGGGGGAACCGAATACGATTTTCGGCGGCCGAAGCGGATCGGCTCGATCAAGCTCGACCACGCGTTTACAGACCTCGAGCGGGATGCGGATGGGGTCGCTCGTGTGGAGCTTTGCGATTCAAGTCGCGACAGAAAGCTCTCCCTTTGGGTCGACCGTCGTTACCCTTACGTGATGCTCCTTAGCGGCGACCCGCTTCCGGACGTTGCGCGTCGCAGCCTTGCGGTCGAGCCCATGACTTGCCCGCCAAACGCATTTCGAACCGGGGAAGCTCTGATCCGCCTGGAGCCAGGCGCCTCGTTCACGGGCACATGGGGCATCGCTCACGCAGACGCGGCGGTGTAATGGGGGCGTGGCCGCTTCGCGTGCCCCTGGAATCGGCGCTCGAGGTCCCATTTGGTCTGCCCATGGCGGAGCAAATAGAAAGTCCGGCGCGGTATCGCGGCGGCGGAGCTTTGCGCGTGGCCTCCTCGCGCCGCGACGGGCTCGGCCGGCAGGCCCCGATCGCTGGCGTGCGTCCATTTCACCTTCGCCCATTGCCGCCATGGTTGCGTCGCCCTCGTCGCCGCAGGCCTCGTCCGGGCGACATTCTTCGAGCTTTTCTGTGCGACGTTGCGCAATTGCAACAGCCGATTCGTGGTCGATCGGATACTCTCGTGCCCGAGGCAGAGGCGCACAATGAGAAAATCCAGGGCGCGCATGGCAGTCCGCCGGGTGGCGGCTGTGGTGGCGCGGGCATCACGCGCCGCAGGCGCTTGCATCGCCGCCGCGCTTCTCGTGCTCATGGCGGCTTCGCCCGCACGGGCGCAGTTCGTCTGCACGACCACGCCGACCGACATCACCTGCACCAATTCGGGCACGGCGGGCAATTTCACCAATACGGCGAACGGCGCGGGCCAGAACGCGACGACGAGCAATACCGGCACCGCGGCCGGATTTACCTCGCAGACGAACGGCGGCGGCAACGCCGTCGCCACCAACGCGGGGAGCAACAGCAACGGCGGCGGCAATGGCCTCTTCGTATTGACGAACAACGGCGGCAATGCCACGGCCGTCAACACGGGCACCAACTTCGGCGCCGCCAATGGCCTCAGTGCGGCGGTTGTTGGCGGCGGCAATGCCACCGTCATCAACACGGGCATCAATACCGGCGGCATCAACAGCCTCGTCGCGGACGTGTTTAGCGGCGGGGGCAATGCCACCGCCATCAACACGGGCATCAACACGGCCAACACGTTTGGCGGCGGCATCGCTGCGTTTTCGAACGGCGCGGGCTTCACCGCCACGGTCGTCAACTCCGGCGGCAACACCGGCACCATGGAAGCGCATTCCCCCGGAGGCACAGCCATCGCGATCAACTCGGGCAGCACCAACGGGCTCGTCCTCGCCGACGCGCCCAGCGGCCATGCCATCGTGATCAACTCCGGGATCATCAGCGGGATGGTCAATGCCGGTGGGAACTCCTTCACCATCTCGACAGTCACCAATTCGGGGACGATCAGCAATTTCGGCGGCGTCGCGATCCAGTTCAACGGCACGGACACGCTCAACCTGCTCCCCGGGTCCAACATTACGGGCGCCATCAACCTGCACGGCGTGAATGACACGGTGAACTTCTTCACCGGCAACCAGAGCCTCACGTTCAACACGCTGGCGGCCGCGACCGTCACCAGCACGGTGCCATTCGTCGTCGTCGGCAACCGCGCCGTGACGATCGACCCGACGCCGTTCGGGCTCGCCGACCGGACCCTGATGGATTTCACCCGCGGCGTGTCGGGCATGCTCGATTCGCTCGGCGGCAGTGTCGGCCCGAGCGGGCCGATCTCGTCGGCGTTCGCGCCGAGCGAGCCCGGCAGCTTCGCGGCGCGCGTCGAGGACACCTTCGCGGCGATCCCCGGCCTCGCCTACGCCAACGACCAGGCGATGGTGTTCAAGGCGCCGACCACGGTGACGGCGGACGGCCGCGCCATCTGGGCGCGCGGCTTCGGCGGCGAGCGCACCCAGGAGCCGGATGGCTTGCTGCTCGGCGCGCACACCTCGTTCTATGGCGGCGCCGTCGGCTTCGACCTCCTGGCGCGGCCCGACCTGCGGCTCGGGCTGTTCGGCGGCGGCGGGCAGGGCCGGCTGGCGCTCGACGGCAATGCGGGCTTCACCAACACGGACACCGCTTTCGGCGGCATCTATGGCCGCTGGGGCTTCGTCTCGCTCGGCCGCGCCTCGTTCCTCGACTTCGCGCTGCACGGCGGCGCCAGTACCAACGCGACCTCGCGCACCGTCAGCAGCAACCTCGTGGCGGGCGGCATCGAGCTCGCGACCGCGACCTACAGCAGCTCCTATGTCAGCCCCGAGCTCAAATACGGCTTCGACGTGCCGCTGTGGGCGCAGTACACGCTCACGCCGTCGCTGCGCGTGCGCTATGTCGCGGGCTTCTTCGGCGGCTACACCGAGAGCGGCACGACCGCGCCGCTGACGGTCGCGAGCCGCACCATCAGCGACTTCGAGGAGCGCGCCGAGCTCAAGCTGACGCGCGCGACGCCGGTCGGCCCGGACCTGCTGCTCACCAGCGTCCATGTCGGCGCGATCGGCATCGAGCGGGCCGGCGACACCACGGTCGACACGGTGCTGCTCGGCGCGAGCCTGCCGTTCGTCACGCCGGGGCGCAGCACGGTCGAGGGCCTCGTCGGCGGCGGCGGCTTCGAGTGGCGCACGCGCGAGGGCGTCTCGCTGTTCGGCGCCGCCGAGGCGATCGGCTTCTCGGACCAGAGCACCGTGTGGAGCGCGCGCGGGGGCGTGCGCGTGGCGTTTTAGGCGCGACGCGGATTCGCGCCCTTGGGATGCCGGTTCGGCGCCATCCGAGCGCCAGCAACAAGCCGCCGCCTGGCAGCCTCCGATCAGATCAGCAGTCTCCCTGTCAACGACCGTCTCCGCGGCCTTCACCGGACGCGTACCTTGCCCCGCCGTGGTCGGACGGAGCGCCTCGAACCGAATACGATTTCCGGCGGCCGAAGCGGATCGGCGCGATCAAGCTCGACCATGCGTTTGCGGACCTCGAGCGGGATGCGGATGGGATCGCGCGCGTGGAGCTCTGCGATTCAAGTCGCGACAGAAAGCTCTCCCTGTGGGTCGACCGTAGTTACCCTTACCTGATGCTCTTCAGCGGCGACCCGCTTGCGGACGTCGCGCGTCGCAGCCTTGCGGTCGAGCCCATGACTTGCCCGCCAAACGCATTTTGAACCGGGGATGCCCTGATCCGCCTGGAGCCAGGCGCTTCGTTCACAGGCAGGTGGGGCATCGCTCACGCAAACGCAGCTGCGTAACGGGGTCACCTGGCATGACTCGCTGCGTGCGCTCGCGGGCTGCGTCGGCGACGACGTGGAGAAGAGATGCCGCGTGCTGTCAGGCGGCGAGAAGGCGTGTCTCCTGATGGCGCAGATGCTCTACGACCTGCCGAATCTCCTGGTGCTCGACGAGCCATCAAGCGCTTGAAGATTGATGACCTTTGTCGAGAGAGCTCCGTCGCACAAGCAAGCTCGCCGATACGTGGGCAAATTCCCAACGAGGGATATATCGCTCACGTGGGCGCTGGACTTGGGATCGATGGATTCAGTGCGCAACCGCGCGATTTCCGATCTGCCGCTCTGATCTGCGCGTACAATCGTAACGCGAGGTCGTCGTTGAGAACGGCCTATGATCAGGGAGCGACATGCCATGTGCTTATTGTGCAATCTCGGTAAGTCACGCAATCGTTTCGGCTCGCGTCGGAGCTTCCTCAAAGGCGCGGCGGCGACCGGTGCGGCTGCCGCGGGTCTGCGGCTCTTCGCGCCGCGTCCCGCGTTCGCCCAAGTCGGCACCCAAGCCGACATCCAACCCGACATGCCGCAGGATACCGGCCGGTATAACCGGCGCTACGTCATCCGCGGCGGCGCAGTGATGTCGATGGATCCGCACGTCGGCGATTTCGCCCAAGCCGACGTGCTGGTCCAGGGCAAGACGATTCTTGCCGTCGGGCCGAACCTGCCGGCGGGCGGCGCGACCGAGATCGATGCCACCGGCCGGATCGTGATGCCGGGCTTCATCGACACGCATCATCATCAGTTCGAGACGATCTTGCGCAGCTGGCTCGCCGACGGCGTGCTGATCAACGACGGCTCGGGCTCGGTAAGCGGAAGCACCACCTATTACGAGTACGTGCTCCTCAAGTTCGCGACCGTGTACCGGCCGCAGGACGTCTACATCAACGAGCTGTTCGGCGGGCTGTCCCAGCTCGACGACGGCGTCACCACGGTGCACGACGTGTCGCAGATCCATCACACGCCGCAGCACTCCGACGCCGCCATCCAGGCGCTGTTCGACACGGGGCGGCGCGCCGCTTTCGGCTATTTCGAGGGCGCGGGCGAAGGCGTCACCGTCAACACGCCCGGATATGCGTACCCGCAGGACGCGACCCGCATCAAAGGACGCTACTTCTCGTCCACCGACCAGCTCGTGACCATGATCATGGGCGGCGAGGTCTATCTCGGCGATGCGACGACGCAAAAATCCTGGACCATCGGTCGCCAGCTCGGCCTCCAGGTCGCCGCGCACATCCTCTCGCCCTTCAGCATACGTCCGATCATGGACCAACTTGCCTTGGGGCAGGGCGGCGTCGATTCGCACGGCAATCCTCCGGGCAACATCGGCATCGGGCCCGACAACCTGTTCATCCACATGACCGGGATGTCGGACATGGCCTGGCAGCGCGTGCACGACGCCGGCGCCCAGGTCTCGGTCGCATTTCCGATCGAGATGAACATGCGGCACGGCCAGCCGCCGATCCTCAAGCTGCAGAGCCTCGGCATGGAGCCGTCGCTGTCGGTCGACGTCGAGTGCACCATGACGGCAGACTTCTTCACCCAGATGCGCGTCGCCATGAACATGCAGCGGATGCTGGTCAACCAGCAGATCCTCGAGCAGGGAACCTTCTCGCCACCCAGCCAGTGGCCGACGCCGGCACCCGGCACCCCGCAGCTCCTGACCACGCGCGACGTGCTGCGCTTCGCCACCATGAACGGCGCCAAGGCGCTGCGCCTGGACAGCAAGGTCGGCTCGCTGACGCCCGGCAAGGAGGCCGACATCATCATCCTCGACGCGACCCGGATCAATGTGGCGCCACTCAACCAGGTGCCGGGCGCGGTGGTGTCGCTGATGGATCGCACCAATGTCGAGACCGTCATCGTCGCCGGCAAGATCCGCAAGTGGAAGGGCCAGCTGCTCGACGTCGACCTGCCGGGGCTGAGCCGACAGCTCGAGGCGTCGCGCGATTACGTGTTCAACGCGGTGAGCATTCCGCAGAACTTGTTCAGCGCGCAGTAGGGGGACGCGTTGAGAGTCCGGCGGGGCGTCTGCGGCACCCCGCCGGTAACTCTGAAAGCGCTGGTCCGGAAACGCATTTCGAACCGGGGAAGCTCTGATCCGCCTGGAGCCAGGCGCCTCGTTCACGGGGAGATGGGGCATACGTTCGAGCCGACTGCGGGGGCCTGCAATCGAAGCGGGCGAGATGCCGCGCGCGATGAAGCCGTAACGCTCCAACCGGTCCGTTCACGCCCGCATCGGCGGGTCGGGCGGGTCGTTTCCCGGCAACGGGGTCGGGTCGCCGAACGGCTGCTGCGGCTCGCCGGTGGGGTCGGCGGGCGGATCGTGCATCGGCGGCTCGGGCGTGTCGCGCAGCGGCGGGTCATCCGGCTTGCGCGGCCCGTTGGCGGCGCGCGGGAATGCAGGGTTCGGGCGGTCATCCATACAGATGGAAACGATCGGCCACCGATACCGTTCCGGCGCTTCCACGCCACGGGGCGAGCCGCCATGCACGTTATCAGCATGCCTTAGCGCGTTTTGGGCGCCATGCGGCGCAAGAAGCGGGCTCGATCCGATCTCGTCGAGCGCCGTCTCATAATCGGCCTTTGTACGCAGGGGGCAGATCGCTTTCTTTGCGATGACACGGTCTCCGGATCGACGCGGTAAGCCGCATGCCGACCGTCAGGCAGCCTCGGTCGTCCTACGCGTCATGTCTCCGCGGCCGGCGAGCAGCCCAGCGACCGAAATATCCTCGTCAATCGCTTCCCAATGAAGACCGAGTCGACTCAATTCGACCTTTTCGCGCTGAGCCGGCGCGGCGTGCAGCAGGCGTGGAAACCACGCCAACGGCACGCCGATGGTTCGACCATCGCTCAGGTCGACCCACATGATGTGCTCGTCAAAGCGGACCGCGGTCGGCGAAGTGCTCATCCCAAGCCCTGCGGATGGTATCCCGGTTCTGCGCTACCACGTCGAGAATACGCGAAAGTTGTCGCGGACTGAAGCCGTCGGCGATCGTGAACTCGGGCTCAAGCCAGAGTTTAGCGTCGCATCCGCCGCCCTTGACGTGGCGTTCACGCGCTAGATAATTGCAGCGATCCTCGTCCAAACGAGCCTGCGATCATTGTGGCGCGACCGGGCGTCATGGCGCTCGTAGTGCAAATTTGAAGTTGGGTGGTGAGAAGATGGGGGCTCGACTGTCGACAATTTGAGCGCAACGCAATGGTAAAAGTTTCAACTCGCAGCAATGAAAAAACAAGCGTCCGCTATTTCCATGGCGCCAATCGAGATCTTCGGGTGGGCGACTACGTACTTCCCCCAGAGGCCGTGCCTGGAGCAGACTTCGCGGACCACCCGCTTCATGAGAGGAAGCGCGTATACGTGAGCACCGCGCTTGCTCATGCTCACTTCTTCGCATCGCGGAGACCGGATCCGGTTGTATACGAGGTCGAACCGGAAGGAGCTATCCAGCCCGATCCTGATTGCAGTGTCGGTGTCTCCTTCACTTGTCCAAAGGCAAAGATCGTAGCGATTCTCGAGATTCCTCGCGCGGAGATCGAAAAATATCGGGCGATGATGCTCGCGAACACGACGAAGCAGCGCAGCTGAGCATCTCTCGGCGGGCGATGAACTGAATCGTCGCGCCTCTATCGTGCAGTTCCGCGGCGACTCCGACCTGGGCGCGCTCCCGGAGTTCACCAGCGATTTGCTGGGCGACCCGTTGCTCAACAGGAGTGGCCGCCGAATTGGACCTCGAGACAGTTCTCGCCGACCAGCCACGACCCAGAAGAAGCCTGTCGACATGAGCCGATTGAAAAATAAACGCAAGAGCGAGCGCGGCGCAAGCACCGGCCGCAAGGCCAAACGCACCGATTCGACCGGTGATCAGCTCAAGACACGGCTCGATCAATTTTCTGAGATTTGGCACGAAAAGGCCGAGCGAGAACGACTGGCGTGGCTAAGCAAACCGCGTCTGCACACCGCGATTTTCGCAGATGCTTGGCAGGATGGTGAAATTGAAAAACTCCTCGTGGCGAACAACGGCGTCTTGCAGGGTTCAGACCTCTTTGCACAAGAAAAGGAAAAGCGAAGGCAAGAGATTGAACGAATGACAGCTGATCTCGGCTGGCCGCCAGAACGACTCAAATTATTTATGGAGCGAGTGGTGGCGTACAGGAGGTACCCAAGCATCCAGAATTACCTGCGCGTGAGGCGAGAGTTTCCGGAAGTCGAGATTCAAGTTGCTCAATTCGGAGGCATCGAAGCGCTGTTCAAGCTTGAGAAAGACTTCGAGAAGCAAGGAATTGATCCAGACCTTGTTGCAGGTGCGCTCGATGCGGATGAACCTTGCGTTGACGCGCTTTGTTTGCGTCTGCTGGAGCTCTTGACCGCAAGGGACGCGATTTCGAAGAACGGACCGGGGCATATCGAGAAGCGCCGGAGCGCGATAAGCGACGCCACCGTGAACTATCTGATTTCCACGATCATGGAAGCCTTCGATTGGAACGACGGTACCGCCCGAGTCCCGGCGTCTCTGGTGGTGCTGATCAGGCATCAACTTTGCGGCCAAGTGCCCGATTTGGACATGGAGGTCCGCTTACGTGAGCGCCAAGAGCACGTGGCACTTATCGCCGGGCAATCTCTTAAGCCGGGCGAGCGGCTTTCAATCAATAAGCTGAAGGAATTGGCCGGAATTTCGCGGACCACCGCCGCACGATGGCTCGCTGACCCGCGCTTCCAGTCGTGGCTCGACACCGGACGCAGGTGGGCGGCCGAAGGCTTGTTTGAGGAGGGAAAGCGTGCCGCAATCCGACGCGTTATGGGTTGAAGGAGGTGTCCCACCAAAAAGTATTTGCGGGACACGTTCGATTCGCGTCATCAGGACAGCAGGCATCCAGGTCGGTGTCTACTAAGCCGCGCGGAGGAACCCATGACGAGTCATCTTTCGATAGATATTCTAGGTGTTCTGCATGGCGCAGCCGACGGGCCTCTCGCGATTTGTACGCTGGGGGCCATAGGACTGGCATCGACCTTACGGCTTTGGTTGCGGCGCTAGAGCAAACAGCATGACAGACCAACCATGCTCGGAGGCTGCCGAAGGTTGTGCGCGACCTGGCCGTGCTATTTAAGCGTGTTCTGGAGCTGCCGCAAGAGGGCATCCAACTCGCCGCGGCGGATACATGAAACACATGACACGCACCGGATAGGAGGGGCCGGGGCTGCGGCGGTGAGTGCGGCGCCGCAAACGAACGGCTACACCCACAGCCGCTAGGTATTCTTAAGGCTGGTCCTGATTGACAATAGGATTGTTTCTAGGGTTTGGAGCAGCTGGCGTCGCAATATCGGACCGCCGCCAGCATCGTTTGGATACATGATGCGGCGTATGTGACGTATATTCGACGGTATTTCGCTCTCCTTATAATGGTCACCGCAAATAAGGATAGTGGGCTTATTAAGCGATTGAGCAAGACCGATCTCGTGCATCACATTTGGGTTGAGGCCGCTGATCTCCGCCACAACCAAATGAGACCTTTCGATTGCATGCCGTATGTCATCTGCGATCGGTTCGGCACTTGAAATTTCATCGGCGCGCTGGCAGGCCACCCCAGCCTCATTGATGGCGGGCTTCAGGATCTCATGGTACAGGCGCGCGGTGTCTTCGGTGAAGGCCATCGCCATAAACGCTAGCAAGGATTGGGGGCTCGGCTTGGATAGGGTGGGCAGGGGGCCGAGTGGGGTGCGTTGTCCTTCTCCGCGCCGCGGCTCGATACGCGGCGTCGGAATTTCAACTCTTGAATCTTGATCCAGCTCGGTTTTGCGTCGAGCGGCCGCGTCAGAGCTTATTTGGAAAAGCCGTTGAATCTCATTGGCCGTCTGACACTGCTTGGCTAGGTGCTCCGGAGCGAGGAACTCCGACGCGAAGGTGTCCGCCTCGTATTCGAGTGCCTCCTGTGTGCGGCTGATCGGTTCGCCCGGACGTTTGCGAAACAGCCGTCCCGGGTGACCGAGAGCGAGGTGTCCTAGCTCGTGTGCAATCGTCCACCGAGCGCGCGGGTCACCGTACTTGTCGAGCGCTCGCAATATCCCTGATCGAACTTCGAGTATGCCGGATTCGCAATGTGCCTTCGCCTCTGCATGAGGCAAGGATGAATCGGGTACTTCCTTGAGTCTAAATTTGTGGTTGGGCCCCTTAAAGCGAGCCAATACTTGAAGCAAGTCTGGAGAATGGCGATCGTCAATATCTAGACCTTTCCGAAGATCGCGAGCGATCTTTCGAATTGAGAGTTTTGTCTTGCGAATATACCTCGACTTCTTTGTCTGCCTATGCTGAGGCATCAGAAGCCCCCTAAAGCCATTTTCCTCAACGCCTTCTGAGCCGAATCGTTGATTTATTATCCCAGTGTGACAATGGAGGAGTCTATACCTAATTCAAGATGTAGTAGGCCCCTAGCGCTAACCCCTCAACTGCTGGGATGCTTGGTCTCGCTGCGAAATGAACAATTCGGTAGGACTCTCAGTGAGATGCATCGGGATACTCACGTTGGCCCTTAGCGGCGGAAAGCCTCCGGCCGCCCTCTAGTTCGATTGTTATCTGACCTAGGCGGCGTTCCGGGAGGATACCTTGATTCACTTGGGATTTTTGCGATTGGCGGTCGACAAGCGCGCAGATCAAGGCATGGCCAGTTGGTAAAATGGTGTGGCAGCTGGCACTTCGGCGGAAATTGACCTCGGGCCTCCCAGCCCGGTGCTCCGTCACGTTTAAGCTCGCGACGCAACTCTGGGTTGCCGCTGTTGGAAGAAATGGGCAGAGGACCGACGTGGCGTCCTCTATCGGCTGTGCCGTATACGGCTCGGCGCTGTCGACCGCGACGTTTGGGTTCCCATGCCTCACTCGACGGTCCTGGCAGCGACTCACCTCGACCCAGGCGGTAGAACCGCGCTCTCACCGTCCGGCGAGATCAAAACGCCAGCCGGATCCCGCACGCGGACCTTTTCCTCCTCGGGGCGCGAAGACTCAGGTAGGTAAACTGGGCCATCACGCCATCACGTGCGGATGCCCGCCCTGAAGCGTTCGCTCGATCGTGTCAAGGACCGAGGCCAGCAGGGCGGTTGCCGGCCTTGTTGCCGATCGTTCAAGATCAACCTCGGCGGTAGCGGCCGAGAGGTTATTTGTGGGAGCACGCGTTACTCAAGCAGACTCCGCTTGGGCTGAGTGAGAAGTTGCCGCAATGGCTACAGAAGCCGGCCTCACGCGCGGAGTGCCGGCGAGCCAAGTTAGGAGACATGGCGATACGCTCGCGCGCAATTTCCTTCGTAATGCCGCAAGCGGCGGCCAATTGGTGAATGTCGTTGAAGGCCGCAGCGATGCGGTCCGGAACTAGGAAATAGTAAGCAAATGTATGAGCCTGCCACTCGGTTGAGTACTCTGGCTGTGCATATTGTATCCGCTCAGCGGGATCATTCGAGAACGCCTTGGCACGGTGGTCGTGTAATATTAGATGCCCGATTTCGTGCGCGATGATAAACCGCGCCATAGGGTCACCGTCTCTTGCGTCCTGCCAAACTTCATCGTCTACGTGGAGGGTGAGCGGGTTGAAATCGACGTAAGCGGGCGTCTCTCCCAGGGCAGTTTTGATCAAATTCAAGTTGAACGGGCGCCTTGCTTCCGGCCGGAGCACCCGTTCAACAAAATCTACGATATCGAAGTACGCGAGGTTTTCGTTTCCGGCAAGCTCCCGCAGACGTAACGCCGTCTCGGCAATTACGTCTTTGTGAACAAAGTCGACTTTATAGTCGGTGGAGATGCCAGGCATGAGGTGCCCCCTATTACGAGCATCCCGTCGTGCTGCCGCACGTTTCGCACTTGAGGCACGTGCCGTTTCTCACCATAGTAAAGTTATGGCATTCGGGGCATGCTTCCCCCTCATAACCCTGCATCCTGGCCTGATGGCGTCGCGTCGCCAAGGCGGTATTTCCGATCGTTACAGGTGATGAGAACTCAAGGCGCGGACCAGATTCGCCGGAGACGGCAGCAGTCGGGGAGACGCTTGCCAGTGACGTAACGTTCGACCCGCGGGCATCGCCGCCGCGCGTCTCAGTCCCGGTTCCGCGCGCATCGGCGCCGCCCGGCATGACGACGAGCTTGTCGGTGCGCGAGCGCGTGATGCCCTTGGAGAGATATTTCGACGGGGTGGGCGCCTCCGACGGGCGGCCTTCGTCGACGCCCTTGCCGAGCGCGTCGAAGCCCGAGTCGCGCGGATCGACGTGGGCGAGGTCGAAGCGCGACAGGTACGACACCGCGAGCTCGCGGAAGACGTAGTCGAGGATCGAGGTCGCGTTCTTGATCGCTTCGTTGCCCTGCACCGGGCCGGCCGGCTCGAAGCGGGTGAACGTGAAGGCATCGACATATTCGTCGAGCGGCACGCCGTATTGCAGGCCGAGCGAGACCGCGATCGCGAAGTTGTTGAGCAGCGAGCGCAGCGCCGCGCCCTCCTTGTGCATGTCGATGAAGATCTCGCCCAGGCGACCATCGTCGTATTCGCCGGTGCGCAGGTAGACCTTGTGCCCGCCGACCACGGCCTTCTGGGTGTAGCCCTTGCGGCGGTCCGGCATGCGCTCGCGCTCGCGGATCACCGTGATGCGCTCGACCACCTTCTCGACGATGCGCTCGGCGAGGCCCGAGGCGCGCGCCGCGGCCGGACGCTCGAGGAAGGCCTCGACGTCCTCCTCGTCCTCCTCGTCGGCGATCAGCTGCGAGCTGAGCGGCTGCGAGAGCTTCGAGCCGTCGCGGTAGAGCGCGTTCGCCTTGAGGCCGAGCTTCCAGGACAGGAGATACGCGTTCTTGCAGTCCTCGACGGTCGCCTCGTTCTGCATGTTGATGGTCTTAGAGATCGCGCCCGAGATGAACGGCTGCGACGCCGCCAGCATGCGGATGTGGCTCTCGACCGACAGGAAGCGCTTGCCGGTGCGGCCGCACGCATTGGCGCAGTCGAACACCGCGTAGTGCTCGGACTTGAGGTGCGGCGCGCCCTCGACCGTCATGGCGCCGCACACGTGGATGTTCGCCGCCTCGATCTCGCGCTTGCTGAAGCCGAGCCAGGCCAGCATGTCGAAGCTCGCCTTCGCCAGCTCCTCGGCCGGGATGCCGAGCTCGTCGCGGCAGAACTCCTCGCCGAGCGTCCACTTGTTGAACACGAACTTGATGTCGAAGGCGGTGGGCAGCGCCTTGTCGATCTTGGCGATCGCCTCGGCCGTGAAGCCCTTGGCCTTGAGCGTGGTGTGGTTGACCGCCGGCGCGTTCGACAGCGTGCCGTGACCGACCGCATAGGCCTCGATCTCGGCGATCTCGCTCTCGCGATAGCCGAGCACGCGGAGCGCCTCGGGGACGGCGCGGTTGATGATCTTGAAGTAGCCGCCGCCGGCGAGCTTCTTGAACTTCACCAGCGCGAAGTCGGGCTCGATGCCGGTGGTGTCGCAGTCCATCACGAGGCCGATGGTGCCGGTCGGCGCCACGACGGTCGCCTGCGCGTTGCGGTAGCCGTGCTCCTCGCCGAGCGTCAGCGCGCGGTCCCAGGCCCGCATGGCGTGCTCGATCAGCTTCTGGTCCGGGCAGGCCGCGTGGTCGAGCCGCACCGGCGGCGTCGAGACGCGCTCATAGCCGGTCTTCTCGCCGCGCGCGGCGCGGCGATGATTGCGGATCACGCGCAGCATGTGCTCGCGGTTCTTCTTGTAGCCCGGGAACGGCCCGAGGATCGCGGCCATCTCGGCGGAGGTCGCGTAGGCGACGCCCGTCATGATGGCGGTGAGCGCGGAGCAGATCGCGCGGCCCGCCTCCGAGTCGTACGGGATGCCGGACGACATCAAGAGGCCGCCCACATTGGCGTAGCCGAGGCCGAGGGTGCGGAATTCGTAGGAAAGCTGGGCGATCTCGCGCGACGGGAACTGGGCCATCAGCACCGAGATTTCCAGCACGATCGTCCACAGGCGAACGGCGTGCTCGTAGCCCTCGACATCGAACGCTCGCGTCTGCGCATTACGGAAGGCGAGCAGGTTGAGGGATGCGAGATTGCAGGCCGTGTCGTCGAGGAACATGTACTCGGAGCACGGGTTCGACGCGCGGATCGGGCCGGAGGCCGGACACGTGTGCCAGTCGTTGATGGTGGTGTGGAACTGGAGGCCCGGATCGGCCGAGGCCCAGGCCGCGTAGGAGATCTTCTCCCACAGGTCACGCGCCTTGACGGTCTTCGCCACCTTGCCGGGCTTGGTGCGCCAGGTGAGATCCCAGTCGGCGTCCGCCTCGACGGCCTTGAGGAAGCCGTCCTCGACCCGCACGGTGTTGTTCGAGTTCTGGCCCGAGACCGTGAGATAGGCGTCCGAATCCCAGTCGGTGTCGTAGACGGGGAAGTCGATGTCCTTGTAGCCCTGCTTGGCGAACTGGATCACGCGCTTGATGAAGTTGTCGGGCACGAGATTGCGGCGCGCGAGCTTGATCTCGCGGCGCAGCACCGGGTTCTTGTCCGGATCGAAGCAGTCGTCGCCCGAGCCCTCGCAGTTGACGCAGGCCTTCATCACGGCCTTGAGGTGCTTCTGGTTGATCTTGGAGCCGGTGACCAGTGCTCCGACCTTCTGCTCCTCGACCACCTTCCAGTCGATGTACTTCTCGATGTCCGGGTGATCGACGTCGACGATCACCATTTTGGCGGCGCGGCGCGTGGTGCCGCCCGACTTGATGGCGCCGGCCGCGCGGTCGCCGATCTTGAGGAAGCTCATCAGTCCGGACGACTTGCCGCCGCCCGAGAGCCGCTCACCCTCGCCGCGCAGGCGCGAGAAATTCGAGCCGGTGCCGGAGCCGTACTTGAACAGGCGCGCCTCGCGCACCCACAGATCCATGATGCCGCCGTCGCCGACGAGATCATCGTTGATCGATTGGATGAAGCAGGCGTGCGGCTGCGGGTGCTCGTAGGCCGATTTCGACTTGACGAGCTTGCCGGTCTGGAAGTCGACGTAGTAGTGGCCCTGGCTCGGGCCGTCGATGCCGTAGGCCCAGTGCAGGCCGGTGTTGAACCACTGCGGCGAGTTGGGCGCGACCATCTGCATCGCCAGCATGAAGCGCTGCTCGTCGAAGAAGGCCTGCGCGTCTGCTTCCGAATCGAAGTAGCCGCCCTTCCAGCCCCAATAGGTCCAGGTGCCGGCGAGACGATCGAACACCTGGCGGCACGAATGCTCGCCGATGGTGCGCTCCTTTTCGGGCAGGCCCGCGAGCGCATCCGTGTCGGCGACCGAGCGCCACAGGAAGGACGGGACGGTTTCCTCCTCGACCTTCTTGAGCCGCGCCGGCACGCCGGCCTTGCGGAAATACTTCTGCGCCAGCACGTCGGAGGCGACCTGCGACCACTGGGCGGGAATTTCCACGTTGTCGGCATGGAACACCACCGAGCCGTCCGGATTGCGGATCTCGCTCGTGGTCAGGCGGAATTCGACCTCCGCGTAAGCTGACTGACCGTCCTTGGTGTAGCGCCGCTCGATCCGCATTCTCCGCCCCTTTTGCTTGGCGTGGCACGCGGCTCCCCAGAGCATAGCGTACCGACGCTGCATCTGCGACGCGGGCCTGTCCTGCCCACGCCCCCACATGCCTGGTTCTCGTTTGACGCCCCTACTTCCCACCCGGGTACCGCGGGAGCGGTCCCGAACCCGACTTTTGGCGCGCCGGCCGACCGCCTGGGTGCATGAGGCTCAGGGACACAAAAAGGGTGCCCGCCAAAACCATATGGCCCCGGCGAAACGGTGTCTCAAGCCCTCTCAGGGATCGTCCGGCGATGACGAGATACTGTGTCCGCCGAACGAGGGAAGGCTAGGCCGACTCCGTCGCGCTCGTCAAGCTTTAGTGTCGGAGTCTGAATCAAACGCTAAATGTGGTGGTTAACCACTGAATTGTGGGGAAAGAATCGGAGGGGCCGGGTAAGTATCGGATATCTGACGAGGATTCGAAAGGCCCTCGCGACACCGCGCCGTTGCGCAGCCGACACAAATCGGTCATGCGGCGATTCCGAGCGCCAAAACGGTATGGCCTTACGTGGCCGAGTCCCGAGTCGTTCCCTGTCAACAAACCTTCATGCAACGGAACCGGCTCGCCTCCGCGGGATGCGCATAGGTGGGTACAGTCCTTGCCCTGGGGCAGTGCCGACTCACGGCCCGGCCCCCGCCACGCGGGTCGGCGGCGCGGTCTCCATCTCCACCGCGCCGCGATTCGCCGTGCCGGGAAATCAATGCGCGAGCGCGGCCGGGTTGGGCGGCGCTGGACAAGGGTTCCGGGCGCTGGCATGACAACGCCGGCTCCCGTGCCCCGAGAGAATTGCGATGAAAATCTCGACATTTTTCACCCGATGCTTCACTTGGTGGAACGGACAGACCTTCGGCACGCAGGTGTGGACCAGCCTTTACGGCGAGGTCGTCGGCGAGGACGAGTTCGGCAACGTCTACTACCGCACCAAAGGCGGCAAGATCGACAAGGCGCTCGGCTTCGAGCGCCGCTGGGTCATCTACAACGGCTATGCCGAGGCCTCGATGATCGGCCCCGCTTGGCATGGCTGGATGCATCACACGGTCGATATTCCGCCGACCGAGGAGAAGGTGACGCCGCGCGCGTGGTGGAAGCCGCACCGGCCGAACATGACCGGTACGCCCGGCGCCCTGCGCCCGACCGGCTCGACGCTGGCGCAAGGCCGCCGGCCCAAGGCGACCGGCGACTACAAGGCGTGGACGCCCGGAAGATAAGGCGCGGTTCGTACACTGTAGCGCGGTTCGTACACCGTAGCCCGGATGAGGCGCGCAGCGCCGACATCCGGGAACGAAGGGCCCCGGATGTCGCTTCGCTCATCCGGGCTACGCGCTTCGCGTCACTTCAACACTTACGCTAGTTTTGATTGATTGCAGCGCCAGAGCCGGGATAAATTTCCGGGGCGCGATGCCTCTTGGCTAGCCGCATTCACGCGCTCGACGACATGGGGCAGCCGCTACCGCGTCGAACCGTCCTAAAGCCGCGTCACTCTAAAAGACTCAAAAGGCCGAACATGTCCCGCGACCGAATTACCCGCTTTCACCTGGCGGCATTCTTCGCACCGTTATTGTTGACCTTCGCCGGCGGCGCGCCCGCCGCCGGCCAGATAGCTCAGGTTCCCGAGCGACCCGAGCAGCACCGGCACGGTCATGACATGAACATCCCCAGCGGGGTCACCGACAAGTGCGGACCCACCTACACCTACGACGAGGGACCACGCGGACCCAGTCACTGGGCGGGTGCTTGCCTGACTGGCCGCATGCAGACGCCCATCGATATCTCAAGCTCGGAGAAAGTTCCGCTCAAGCTGCTTCCTCCGCTCCTGTTCAACTACCAGCCGGCCGAGCTGGACATGGTGAATGACTGCAACAACTACCAGCTCAAGCTCAGGTTTCCGCCAAACTACTGGCTCAAGGTCGGCAAGAAGCCGTATCGACTGAGCGAGGTCCGTTTTCGTGAGCCGGGGGAGACCGCGGTCAACGGCCAGCGTCCGCCGATGGCGCTCGAGCTGGTCCACTTGTCGCCGGAAGCAAATTTTCTGGTCGTCGAGGTCCCAGTCGTGGTCGGCAAGGAAAATCCGATCATCAAAACATTGTGGCAGCACATCCCGTATTGGGGCCAAGAGGTCCAAGTCGCGGATATAAAAATCAACGCCACGGAACTGATACCCGCCGACCACGGGTTCTATCGTTTTGCCGGCTCGTTGACGGCTCCCATCTGCAGCGAACCCGTGCAGTGGTATGTGATGAAGAAGCCGATCGAGATGTCCCAGGACCAGATCAACCAATACCGGAAGTACTATCACGACACAGCCAGGCCGCTGCAGCCCCTGAACAACCGTCCGCTGGTCGAGAGCCAATGAGCCGCGTCCTTCGGGACGCCTCGCGCGAAGACGCGCGAGGCTCCCCAGGACGAGGGTGGAGGCTTATCCGTTGAAGCCAACGTCCATGCGCGTCGCGCAACAGTCGAGCCTTTCGTTTGTCCTGCTTGCGTGCCTATGCGTCATGCCGCCGGCCGCCTTTCAGGCGAATGCGCAGCAGGAGAACGCTGCTCCGGCGCAGCCAGGCGCTTCCGATCAGCAGAAGCGACTAAACGCGGTGGCGCTTTTCCGCCAGGGCAAGCGTCTGGAAGCACTGCCGCTTCTCGAGGAGCTGGTGCAAGCGAACCCGCAGGACAGCGAATTGCTGGTGGATCTGGGGGCCTCTCTCATCGAGCATGCGGCAACGCTCACCAATGACGACGCGGCAGCAAAAGAGCGCTTTCGCGCGAGGGACCTGGTCCAGAAAGCCTGGCAGCTGGGGAATGACAGTCCTCTGGCGGAGAACCTGCGGCAGCTCTTGCGCGACCTGCCCGCGAACGGCGCCATCAGGTTCTCCGACAACCCGGCGGTCGAACGGGTCATGGACGCCGGTGAGGCGGCGTTCGCGCGGCGCGATTTCGCGGCGGCACTAACCGCTTACGCAAAGGCGCTGGAGCTCGAGCCCGCAAACTATTCCGCCGCTCTCTTTACCGCCAATACATACGACCGAGAGAACGACTTCGCGCGCGCCAGCCAGTGGTACGAGCGCACGATGCGCCTTGATCCGGACATCGAGACAGCCTTCCGCTATTATGCGGACATGCTGGCCAGGCAGGGCAAGATGGCCGGCGCGCGCAGCATGCTCATTCACGCCGCTGTGGCCGAGCCGTATAACAAGATCGTCTGGCGCGAGATTCGCGCATGGGCGCTGATCAACAACACCGCGTTCAAGCTGGTGTATCTGCCGATCCCCATCGATGCTTCCGGGCAGCCTCCGCAACTCTTGCGCGCCTGGCGGGCCTATCACGCGGTGATCGCGGAGTGGCGCAAAGGCGGCAAGTTTCAAAAGCAGCTTCCGCAGGAGGCCGTGTACCGGCACTCGCTCGCGGAGGAATCCGAGGCCCTGACCGCGGCGGCCGTGGTCCTGCAAGCCCTCAAGCAAGATGAGAAGAGCGCTGAATTGCTGGCGGACAATACGGTTGCCGGGCTGCTGCTCAAGCTGCACGACGCTGGTCTCGTCGATCCTTACGTGCTGTTCAGCCTGGGAGATGACGGTATTGCCCGCGACTACAAAGCGTATCGGGCGGCGAATCGCACCAAGCTCGAAGAATATATGGATAAATTCGTCATGCCGCCCACGCAGGCCGGCAAGTAACCGAGCCCGGTCAAGAAAGCGGCTTTCAGAATTCCTTTAGAGCACATTCCGTTCCGGGGGAATCGGAATGTGCTCTGGTTTTCCTTGTTTGGCGCATGTTCTTGTCGGCGGACCGGTGTCCACCCCCGATCAAGTCGGGGGCAGGCTTTCGCCGGGACATGCGCCGGAGCCGCTCGAGCTGCAAGCTCCTACTCAGTTGGCACTTGCCTGGCTCGCGGGTACAACGCGCTCGATCGCCATCATGCCGAGATCCTCATGTCCGAGGATGTGGCAGTGGAAGACGAAATCGCCGAGGTCCATTCCGCGGAAGTCGACCAGCACCTGGACCTGCGGGTAGGGAATGACCGGCTGGCCGTTCGAGCCGACGCACGCGGGCGGGTTGTTGCCGGTCGGGTTGCTCTTGGTGATCGCCGGCGGAGGGCCACCGCAAAACGGAACCTCGACCATGTCGAGCCACTGGCCGTTGATGCCCGGCGCCGGCTCGCTGCCGTTGACCTCGAAGTTGTCCTGCGACAGCACCATGAAGTGGACCTGGTGCTGGTGGAATTCGTGGTTCTCCTGAGCGTGGTTCTGGATGATCCACTTCTCCACGCTTCCCTGGGTGGTGATGAACGCCGGCGCATTGTTGGTATCGAACGGCGTGTCGATCGGATAAGGCTGCGTGGCGCACTGCGCGCCCGCTGCCGTCACGCATCCGGAGAAGTTGATGAAGAACGCACTCCCGTCCTGGAGCTCTTCGAAGAAGATGGTACGTGTGAGGGCAGGCCTCTGACTCGAGATGCCGCCGAACAGCTGCTTCGAGGTGTCGAGGGCCGCGTAGGCGGGAACAACACTGTCGGGAGTGGCCGGGGTATTGGCCGCTGCCGCCATTCCGGCGGGAGCAAGCTGCATGCTGAGCAGAGGACGCGTGGGATCATCGTCGCCGAGCGGCCCGTCGAGGATGTTCTGCGTCACCAGCTCGGCGACCTGGACGCTGCGGGCCGGCGCGTTCACGAGGAACTCAACACGCGCGGCGGGCGGCAGCCGGAAGTGCGTGACCGGAATGAGATGTCCGGGTTGGGCGCCGTCCTGCGAGTTGACCGGGACCCCGTCGATGCCGACGACCTGAATCGTCTGCGGGACGCCGTCAAATCGCACCTGCAGGTCGAGGATGGAGTCCGAGGCGCTGTTTGAAACACGCCAGAACTCCGTGTCGCCGGCCTTCATCTGGATGACTGCCGGCGTGTAGGTCGTCACTCCGGTCGTCGTATTCGTCGTCGTGTTGATCGTGACGTTGTTCACGGTGAGGTCGACCGCGGGGACTCCACCCTCCTGGCCTCCACCGCCTTCCGCCAGGCCCTGCGTCGTCTGCTGGTCGCGAACGATCACGATGCGCTGGGTCAGGCCGGCCGTCGCCGGCTGCACATTGTTGATGCCCTGGACCACGATGGCTCCGCTTGCGCCGCCCTGGACGGCAGCTTCCGCGAGGCCATGAACGTGCGGGTGATACCAATAGAGTCCCGGCGGCTCGTTGGTCGGGAACTGGAGGCTGTATGAGAACGTGTCTCCGGGATTGACCAGGGTCTTGACGACGTTGTCGCCATGACACCCGGGGGTCGTGTTGGTGCCGTGATAATGGATGTTCATCGAGCCGCCGGTCATGGCGCTGAGAAGCTCGACTTCCGTCGTGTCACCGCAGGTGGGCGGATTGAACTTCTCGGTCGTCGTCGGAACGACCCTGGGCGTGTTGTTGGTCACCGTGACGTTGAGCGTGTCGCCCGGATTGACGTACAGGGTCGGGTTCTCCAGGCCGCTCGGCGTCATGAAGCAGAACAGCTGCCGGCCGGCCGAGTCGGTGGTCGTCTGATAGGAGAACTGGACGTTCAGAACGCCGTTCTGGCTGAACAGCGCCGGCGGCTGCTGGATCACGCTGCCGGCCGCAAATCGCTGACAGGCCTTGGCGACAGGGGCGACGGCGCTCGCCGCCACGGAGCTTGCCGAAGTCGTGGTTTGAGCGACGGCTGCAACGACCCCTGCCGCACCTACCGCCCAAAGAGCCATGATCACGGTGGCAACTGGTTTGTTGAACATAGGCTTCCTCCCATGCATTTTTCAGTTGTGGTTGATTTGCTCGAGCGCGGCGCGCCCTCCCTGCATGCTATATTTGGCGCATGTTCTTGTCGGCGAACCGGCGTCCACTTCGCCGGAACATGCGCTAGTTGCTTTTGCACAGAGCCGTCAGCCGGCGCCGTGCCCCTTGCATAGCCCGCTCTTGAGCTCCCAGCCGTCGCCGACGCGGGTGATCGTCACGACGTCGAAGAACGGCCGCTCGTCCGGATCCTTTTTCGAGATGAAGGTGATCTCGCAGAGATATTTGTGCGTGCCGTCGTCACGACATTTCGCCTGCAACACCTGCAGGCTGTCGTCGTGCAGATTGTCGGTGGCCTTCGCGCTCTCGTAGGCGGATTGGATGACCGCGACGCCCGGCGTCACCTGACACGACAGGGTGACCAGCGCGCAGATCCATTGAGCGGCTTGCCACATCGTCTTGCCCCCTCAGGACGCTAAAGACTCCCGGGTCCCCTCGACAACGACTCGCCTACGCGAGACAGGCACATTGGACGATTGCGTTGCGGGCTGGAGCGATTTTGCTCGGCCGCCTGCGCCAAAATGCCGCCATGCAACCAGAATGTGCGTAGAATGTTACGCGGTCAATATGGCGCCGACCGTCAATCGCGGAAAAAAATTTCGGCGTCACGAACGCCAAAATTCCAGGGCGAACTCCAACGCGCCAGCGAGATTCCGAGAAAGCCATTCTCCGGCGGTTGCGGCGTCCGCTTACGACCATACCGATTTTGCTGCGCGTCACGGTCGCGAACCGCCGCGGTCAGATCGGCGGGCACGCGGCCCGGTGTCCGGCCGATCGCCCGCAGCGGAGGACGCGCCGCACCGGCGCAACCGCGGCCGGCGCAACCGTGGTCGGCGCAACCATGGCCGGCGTCGGCGGTGCAGGCTCCGCCCGCCCGCGACTCCTGCCAAACACCGCGACCTCCACGGCAGGGCCTTCGTGCATTATGGCGTAGTCATAGCCATCGAGAATTCGCGCGATCACGCGCGTCAGCGAACCCGCATATGTGCCGGTGATGGGATCATCGAGCGCGGTCGAGGATCGGAATTGCACGTTGAACGCGCGCCCCATGACGGCAAGAACCGTCGCGATCGTGCTGTCGCGGACCTCCAGCCGGAGCGAGTCGACAGTGCCTTGCAAGCGCACTGATCCCCGATCGAATTCAGTGATCACATTCCTCATCGGCTTTCGGACGGCCAAACGCGCATATTGATATTCACCGTGGAGCTGCGGGGCGGCCGCGAGCGGAGCGCCGCCTCTCGCGCATAGTGTCCCGCATACGATGAAGATGACCGACAACATCGAGACGACGATCGGCTTGTCCGCTCTCTGAGTTTTACTGATTGCATTTGTCGTCATCTTGGCAAGAGTTTTTTCCGGGGCTCTGGCTAAAATCTTGCGGCGCAAAACGGGCGTTCTTGGCAGATTTTAGCGGCTGTACACGGCCTGCTCGGTCACGACGAAATCGATGCGGCCATCGGCGAGCGCGCGGGCGCATTCGGCCGGCGCGTTGACGATCGGCTCCTCGTGCACGTTGAAGCTCGTATTGACCAGCACGGGCAGCCCGGTCTTGGCGCGGAAGCCGCGCAGGATCGCGGCGTAGAGCGGATTTTCGCTGGCGCGCACGATCTGCGGCCGGGCGGTGCCGTCGACATGGACGACGGCGGGAATCTTCGCGCGCCACTCCGGCTTGACGCCGCACGTGATGGTCATGAAACGCGCCGCGTAGCGGTTCACGGGCGTGATCTCGAACACCTCGTCGGCATGCTCGTCGAGCACGTAAGGCGCAAACGGCATGAATTCGGAGCGCTCGAGGCGGCGGTTGAGATCGTCGTTGATCGCATGATCGGCCGGGCTCGCCAGGATGCTGCGGGCGCCGAGCGCGCGCGGGCCGAATTCCATGCGGCCGAGAAAGGCGGCGCCGACCTGGCCCGCCGCAATGCGCTCGACCGCGCCGTCAAGCGGCGCGCCCGCTTGCCGGCGCAGGCCCGCGACGGCGCCGAGCGCGGCATCGATGTCGCGGTCGAAATCGCGGCCGAGATAGACGGTGTCGAGCCGATAGCGCTGGCCGAGCCAGGCCGGCAGGCCGTCGCGCGCGAGCAGGAACGCGAGCGCGGCGCCGACGCACAGGCCATCGTCGCCCATGGCCGGGAAGATGAAGACCTCGTCGAGCGGGAGGCTTTCGGCGAGCAGGCGGTTGAGCCGCACATTGGCAAAAAGTCCGCCGCCGAGGCCGAGATGGCGCACCTCGTGGCGGGTGAGCCAGTGGCGCACCGCCTCGAGCATCAGGTCCTCGGTCGCCTTCTGGATCGAGGCCGCGATGGTCTCGCGCGAGGCGCCGGCGCAGATGCGCGCCATCTCGGCGCCGATCTCGACCTCGCCGGGAAAATCCGTCGCGACGAGGCCGTCGGCGCCGACGCGAAAGCGTTTTGCGATCGCGGGCGCGAGCGTCGGCTCGCCGTAGGCCGCAAGGCCGGTGAGCTTGCCTTCATGGCGCAGCTTGCGGAAGCCGCAAAGCGCGGTCGCGAAGCTGTAGGCCTGGCCGATGCTGTTGGCCTCGAGCTTGCGCAACAGGTCGCGGTCGTCGCCGAAATGGCATTCGAGCGCGCCGTCGCGCAAGGTGCGGATCGAGTAGCTGACATTATCGCCGATGCCGTCGGCGGTGAACACGAGCGCGTCGGTCCAATCGGTGAAAAAGAGCGCCGGCAGCGCATGCGCGGCGTGGTGATTGGCGAACCGGAATGGGATATCGGGGCGAAAGCCGTTGACGTCGAGAAAGCGCGCGGCGGCGAAGATCGCGTTGGTGTCGGTGGTGCCGCGGCGCTGGCACTCGCGCCACATCTCGCGCACGCCCGGCTCCTTGCCGCGCCAGCGGCGCACCGCGTAGTCGATCTCCTTGAACAGCGACGGGCGCAGATAGATTGCCGGATAGAACGCCCGCGTCGACGCGATGGCGTCGACGTCGCGCCGCGTCCAGCCGGCGATGCGCAAGACCTCGTCGATGGCAAGCCACGGGATGCCGTCGCCCGACCCCTTGTGACGGGTCAGCCGCTCCTCCTGGACGGCGGCGAGCAGCCGATAGTCGTCGAAGGCGGCGGCCGATGCATCGTGCGCGCCGGGATGAAACGCCAGAATCCGCATGAGAAACCCGAATTGAGCCGGGAACTTAGCCCATGTGCCGGCGCGGTGGCTACGGGTTCGGGGTGCCCGTCGGGTCCGACCGGTTCCAGCACTACGACGCCCTTTGCGGGCCGCGCCGCCGCGCCCTTTCCCCGCCGTATTGCCCGTGTTAACCGGGCTCCGGATACCAAAGGGGAGGGGCGGGCGCCCCGCAGCGAGAACCGCAATGCGCCGATCGGGTTGTTGCGCCGTGCTTGTGGTTGCGAGCCTCGTCGGCGCCGCGCCCGCCATGGCCCAATTCGGCGGCATCTTCGGTCCGCCGCCGCGGCCGCCCAGCAACATTCCCAACCAGCCCTACGATCAGCAGCGCAGCTACGAGCCGTCGCCGCCGTCGCAGCCGCAGTACCAGCCCGCGCCGCAATATCAGCCGCCGCCACAGAACCCGCCGCCGCAGACAAACGCCGCGCCCTATGTCGGCCCGGGACAAGGCCCGATTCGCTCGCAACCGATTTCGCCGCCGCCCGGCGTGCCGGATCAGCGCGCCGCCGTGCCGGTCGCGCCGCTACCGGCCCCGCAGCCCGGCGTCAATCCCGCCCCGCCCAATCCAGGACAGGGCCAGCCGGCAAACCCGCCGTCCCCGGTCGACACCACGCTGCAGCCGGGCGACGAGATCGTGACCGAGCCGCCGGCGATCAAGATCATCAATCCGACCGCGGTGTTCTCCGGCCTCGACAAGATCACCGGCCGCATCACGTCGTTCGACGTCGCGATCAACGAGACCGTACAGTTCGGCGCCCTGCAGGTGACGCCGCGCGTCTGCTATACGCGCCCGCCGACCGAGACGCCGCAGACCGACGCGTTCGTCGAGGTCGACGAGGTGACGCTGCAGGGTGAGGTCAAGCGCATCTTCACGGGCTGGATGTTCGCGGCGAGCCCGGGCCTGCATGCGGTCGAGCACCCGATCTACGACGTGTGGCTCAAGGACTGCAAAGGCGGCGCGACGGCGGCGCCGGTCGCCGAGGCGCAGCCCGCGCCGGCACCCGCACCCAAGCCGCCGCCGCGTCCGCGCAAGCCGGCGCCGGCGCCGCGTGCCCAGGCGCCGCGCGACTGAGACCCATTCAGTCCCTGGTCGCGAGCGCGAGCGCCTGCGCGCCCGGGATCGGCCGGTCGAGCGGCAGCGCGGCGAAATCCGCTTCGCCGACGAGGGCTTCGGCCAATTGCTTGTGATACTGCTTGCGCGGCACCTCGACGGCGCCGAAGGTCTTCAGGTGGTCGGTGACGAACTGGGTGTCGAGCAGGCGAAAGCCGCCGGCGCGCAGCCGCGCCACCAGATGCACCAGCGCGACCTTCGAGGCGTCGCGCGCACGGTGGAACATGCTTTCGCCGAAGAATGTGCGGCCGAGCGACACCCCATAAAGGCCGCCGACCAGCTCGTCCCCCTCATAGGCCTCGACGGTGTGGCAATGCCCGACGCGATAGAGGCCGAGATAGAGGCTGCGGATGCGCCGGTTGATCCAGGTGCGCGCGCGCCCCGGCTGCGGCTCGGCGCAGCCGTCGATTACCGCCTCGAAGTCGCGGTTGCACACGACCGTGAAGCGGTCGGAGCGCACCGTGCGGGCAAGCCGGCTCGCCACCCGCAAGCCCTCGAGCGGGATGACGCCGCGTTGTTCCGGCTCGATCCAGTAGAGGGCCGGATCATCCGCGCTCTCGGCCATGGGGAAGATGCCGCACGCATAGGCCTTGAGCAGGACCTCGGGCGTGATCTCGACAAAGGCGGCGTCGCGGCTGGCCATCGGGGCGGTTCGTTTTCTCTTCGGTTCCGCAGCGAAACCCCGCGGAAAATTAGCAAATCCACAACTATAAATCTCTACATCTTTCGCCAAATGGGAAACATCGGGTGGCGTTCGCGTTGGGGCACTGAGCATGCCGCGCCGCACCAGCGCGCGGCGGGAAGGGGAACACGCGTTGAGCACGGAACACGCGTTGAGCACGGCCAGCATCAAGGGACGTGGTGGCCCCGGCGACGGGAGCGGCGAATGTCTGGTTCGCCGCGTGCTCGTGGTGGAAGACGAGGCGCTCATCTGTGTCGATACCGCGGACACGTTCGAGCAGCAGGGTTTCGTGGTTCACACCGCGCTCAGTGCCGAAGACGCGCTGCGCCGGCTGCGTGACGGGCTCACTGTCGACATTCTCTTCACCGACATCAATCTCGCAGGCGCCATGGACGGCGCGATGCTCGCCCGGCACGCGCGCGAGCTTTGTCCGGCCCTGATCGTCGTCTACACGTCGGGTACGGTCGAGAGGGTCGCGCACGCCGTCGCGGGCTCGGCCTTCGTGCCGAAACCCTACGCCCCCGAGCGGGTCGGACGCCTGCTGCGCGGGATGTGCGCCGCCGGCTCCGCTTGAGCGATTGTTTGAGCATGATCTTTTCCGAAAACCGGTATCTACCCCCCGATCAGGTCGGGGCAGGCTTTTTCGGGATCATGCTCATACCGCTTGATCATTCCTCCATCCCGCCGCGCGCGAGGAACTCCTCGAGCCAGTGGATGTGATAGCTGCCGTCGACGATGTCCTTGTCGCGCACCAGCGCGCGAAACAGCGGCAGCGTGGTCTCGATCCCGTCGACCACGAACTCGTCGAGCGCGCGGCGCAGCCGCATCAGGCATTCGGCGCGCGTCTTGCCGTGCACGATCAGCTTGCCGAGCAACGAATCGTAGAAAGGCGGGATCGTGTAGCCCTGATAGACCGCCGAGTCGACGCGCACCCCCATGCCGCCCGGCGGGTGGTAATGCACGATGCGGCCCGGCGAGGGCCGAAACGAGACCGGGTTCTCGGCATTGATGCGGCATTCGATGGCGTGGCCGTGGAACTTCACGTCCTTCTGCGCCATCGGCAGCTCGCCGCCATTGGCGATGCGGATCTGCTCCAGGATGAGATCGATGTCGGTGATCATCTCGGTCACCGGATGCTCGACCTGGATGCGCGTGTTCATCTCGATGAAATAGAAGCGGCCCTCCTCGTACAGGAACTCGACCGTGCCGACGCCGAGATATTTCAGCTCGCGGATCGCATGCGCGACGGTCTCGCCGATGGCGTCGCGCGCCGCCTGGTTCAGCGCCGGCGAGGGGCTCTCTTCCAGCACCTTCTGGTGGCGCCGCTGCAGCGAGCAGTCGCGCTCGCCGAGATGGATGCCGCCGCCTTGCCCGTCGCCCAGCACCTGGATCTCGATGTGGCGCGGCTGCTGCAGGTATTTTTCCAGATAGACCGCGTCGTCGCCGAATGCGGCCTTGGCCTCGGCGCGCGCGGTCGCGAGCGCAACCGAAAGATCGCGTTCGGTGCGCGCGACCTTCATGCCGCGCCCGCCGCCGCCGGCCGCGGCCTTGACGAGCAGCGGGAAACCGATGTCGCGCGCGATCGCGAGCGCGTCGGCGTCCGTTCCGACGCCACCCTCCGATCCCGGCACCACCGGGATGCCGAGGCGCTTGGCGGTGCGCTTGGCCTCGATCTTGTCGCCCATCAGGCGGATGTGGTTGGGCTTGGGGCCGATGAACTGCACGCCGTGCTCGATCAGGATTTCGGCGAAGCGCGCGTTTTCCGAGAGAAACCCGTAGCCGGGATGCACCGCGTCGGCGCCGGTGATCTCGCAGGCGGCGAGCAGCGCCGGCACGTTGAGATAGCTGTCGCGCGCCGGCGGCGGGCCGATGCACACGCTCTCGTCGGCGAGGCGCACGTGCATGGCGTCCGCGTCGGCGGTCGAATGCACCGCGACGGTCGGGATGCCGAGCTCCTTGCAGGCGCGCAGCACCCGCAGCGCGATCTCGCCGCGATTGGCGATCAGGATTTTTTCAAACATCAGCGGCTCCGCCGCGGCGAATGGCGAGTAGCGAATAGCACGCAGATGTCCCGGGCTTTCTATTCGCCATTCGCTATTCGCTACTCGCCGCTACTATTCGATGATCATCAGCGACTCGCCGAATTCGACGGGCTGACCATCCTCGAACAGGATCTGGGTGACGGTGCCGGCGCGCGGGGCCGCAATCTGGTTCAAGGTCTTCATCGCCTCGATGATGAGCAGCGTGTCGCCGACCTTCACGTGGCTGCCGACCTCGACGAAGGGCTTGCCGCCCGGCTCGGCAGCCCGATAGGCCGAGCCGACCATGGGCGACAGCACGACGCCCGGATTGTCCGCAGGCTCGGATGTGCGCTCGCTCTTGGACTGCACGAGCGGCGGCACGACCGCCGGCGGCGCCGCGTAGGCGGCGCTCGTCCCCGGGCGCGCGACGCGCACGCGCCGGCCGCCTTCCTCGATCTCGATTTCGCTCAGGCCCGTCTCGTCGAGCAGCCTGGCCAGCGCGCGGACCACGTCCTCGGCCGGCTGAGCCGTCGGCGGCTGCGATTTGTTCGGCGGGCGCGCCACGGCTATTGCTTCTTCCTTGCGCCGGCCGCGGTTGCCCCCGTCATCGCCGCGAGGCCCGCGACCGCGAGCGCGTAGCCCGCGACGCCGAAGCCGCAGATCACGGCTTTGGCGGCCTTCGATATATAAGAGTCGTGGCGGAAACTCTCACGCGCGTGAATATTGGTGATGTGGATCTCGACCACCGGCAGCCTGGTGGCGAGGATGGCGTCGAGGAGGGCGACCGAGGTGGTCGTGTAGGCGGCGGGATTGAGCACGATGCCGACCGCCTTGTTGGCCGCCGCTTCCTGGATCCAGTCGACCAGCTCGCCCTCGTGGTTCGATTGGCGAAACTCGACCGTCCAGCCGAAGCTCTCGGCCTCGGTGCGCACGAGCTTCTCGACATCGGCGAGCGTCGCGTGGCCGTATTTCTCCGGCTCGCGCGTGCCGAGCAGATTGAGATTGGGCCCGTTGAGGACGTAGACGGTGTGGGGCATTTGATCTCGCCGCGGGCCGAAGCCCGAGGGGTCGCTCCCCCGACGTCATCCGGCGCGCGAGTTATAGGCGGCGTAGCGGGCG
>Ga0209006_10000700_pt1 | contig 31247 bp, 29 predicted proteins | sample JacPin_JW_Ref_O2_FD_188567 | JGI IMG/M metagenome (GOLD analysis project Ga0209006, IMG submission 188567) | Forest soil microbial communities from Algoma, Ontario, Canada - Jack Pine, Ontario site 1_JW_Ref_O2 (SPAdes) (version 2) | ecosystem: Environmental > Terrestrial > Soil > Boreal...
ACAAAAGGCGCTGCGCCCGCCGCTGCTCCAGTTGCGCCCGCTGCGACTGCGCCGGCCAACCCACAAGCGAAGGCGCACGAAAAACTCAAACCTGCCAAAAACGAACTCAAGTCCTCGAAGCCTGCCGACAAACCGGCGAAGAAGACCGCCACCAAGTCGGCGCCGAAGCCCGCCGGGGCAAAGAAGAATAGATAAAGGGTCCTGGCAGCCAGCCTTCGAAGAGAACAGAACTGAGGTGAGCAGCCTCCGCTTTCTTCTTTCTATGGCAACCTCAATCTTGTTCGTTGACGGTGAACTATACCTCGCGTAGACATCGGTTATGGTGGGTGCCATTGTCGTTGCACTCATCACCCTTTCGACTGTTCTCCTAAGAGTGCGCAAAAGAAAGTGGGGCAAGAGAGCATACTGGATTGCTCCCCTACCCCTGGTTAGCGGTGTTGATTACCGGTTTTCTGCTGGCGCTGGCAAACTCGCCGAATAGCGGTCCTCCAAGGGGACTATCTGCGAATAGACTGGGGGCTCAGATTCGAGCCTTGCCCGACTACGCGCACTTTAGTTATTCCGGTCTGGCGTTCTACAAAGGGATTCTTCACGTCAGCACGAACTTCGGCCTGCTGGAAGTGAAGAATGGAAAAATTGACAAAGGTCTATCAATTTCGAAGAAAGACTCGGTGGTTTCGGGGCCATGGCTCGACCAGGCGAATCAGTGATTGTGGCTGATGGACGAACCAACACAAGAGTTGGTGAACTTCGATCGAGTTACGTGGCGGGGCGTACAAATGCCGTCGACCAAAAAGGGATACGATTCGCGCGGTGATGTTCTGGGAGGGGTACAGCCGGCAAAGCCACGCGAACCGTTTTGTGATGGTGGCAGGCGGAAGGGTTTGGCGATGGGAATCAACAACCAACACTTGGAACTCTGTTCCGCAACCGGTTCGTGAAAAGGGCGATGAACACGACGATAGCGGCGATGTCATTGGCGTGTTCCCAGTTGGAAACAAAGACGCTCTTGATCATGCGCCACCAACTTCTTTCTTTCCTTCTGAAGCACAATCAAGACTTGTCGGATACAGTCGTCATCGACAACGGCGGGTGGCGCTCGCGGCGGCACGATAGCCAGGGCGGGTTCCTAGCTGCAAAATGGGTGATGGCCGGAAAATCTCGCTACATCTGCACGAGATCGGGAGTCTGCTGCGAGTTTCGGTGCAATCGATCACGAAGCTCGGTGCTCGCGGCGACTGTGAAGCTATTGCAGCCACAGAATCGGGAAAACTAATGGCAAATTTTCGGCGAAACCGGCATCTACGAATATGACGATAGCCATTGGCGGTTTCGAGCTACGCACCCTTATGCTAAAGGGGAAGTGTACGATCCATGTATTACCCACCTTCGCGGCCACGAGGTAATCGGCTCTATCGAGAGGGCTTTCTCGCCAAGCTCGCCACATCTTGGGCGAGGAAGTAACGCAATCGAAGAAGCGGAACCGGGTTAGGCCAGGGTAGTACATGGTTGGCAGCGACCGAGATCGTAGAACACCATACGGCGCAATAATTTGCCTTGATTCCTGAAACTCTCGCTCGATCTCAGTCAGTAAAGTACCGCTAGAGGGTTCCGAGACAGGCCTTGGGAGCAGCGAGAATTTCGGGAATGCCTCTTCTTCGTAAGAGAGTGACGAGAATTTCTGGGCTAGGACTTGGGAGTATAGTCGCGCGCGACAAAACAAGATCCGGAACAGGTTCGGATGCCATCGCCCGCTGAAGAAGCCGGTAGCTTTCTGCGTCTACGGGACTATAATAGAGATCTATGGGTCGCCTGATGCCGATCGTAGCGTTCGCCGTTTTGTTGGCGCTGCCCTTGTGGGCGCAGCATGGCGGAGGTCACGCTGTCGGCGGACATGGTGGAGGTTTCGCTGGGCACGGCGGCTTTCGTTCCTCGGGTGGCGTGCACGTTTCCGGTGCTATGCATTCCGCGCCATCGCGCGGCTTCACTCGCGCGCCCTCTTTCTCCCAGCGTAGTTTCTCACATCGCCCTTTCTTGCATGACCGCTTCCGCGGTCCTCGCGAGCGCAGGTTCCGAAGCGACTGCCGCGGTTTCGACTGTCGCGCGTGGGGATGGGGTGGTTATTATGATCCTTTCTGGTGGGGAGATTCGAGTTCCTCGTACGATGAAGACTACGAGCGCGATCGAGCGATCGCCAATGAGATGAACGTGCAGAGTCTAGAAGAGCAGAGAATGCGCCAGCAGGAACAGGGGAGTGATCAGGACTCGTACAACGACGGTCAAAACCGGTACACAAGGTCAGCACCAGGGTCGCGCGACCCCGCAGGCGCGTCAGTCGTCGCTCCGACAGTATTGATTTTTCGCGATCAGCACAAACTGGAAATCCAAAACTACGCCATCGTCGGTCAGACGCTTTGGATTTTTTCACCCCTGCGTACCGAAAAGATTCCGCTATCCAATCTGGACCTGACTGCTACCACGAAAGCCAACGACGAGCGCGGCCTGAGTTTCAAGATACCCGCCAGCAACGAAGCGCAATAACCCTTGCGGCTTAAGCCCTTCCTGTACCCACTCAAAGCACCCATTCCCCTTTCACTGCGTCGAACAGGGCATTCGCCCCTGCGACATTCCTTTTTCGCTCGATAGCTAGTACATTGAAATCAAGCGTTTAGGTCATGTCCGACGGATGTGGGGAACCTTCAGAAACACGGGCCAAAAACCCAGAATACCCCTGTCCGAATGCTAAAATAAAGAACACCCATTATGCCTCTAAAAACACTATTTCTAAACCCTCCTTCTTTTGAAAACTTTGACGGAGGCGCTGGCTCCCGTTGGCCCGCCACCCGCGAAATTGAAAGTTACTGGTACCCCGTGTGGTTGGCTTATCCGGCGGGAATGCTGGAGGGGGCGCGGTTGCTGGATGCGCCGCCGCACCACGTTTCCGGCGAGGAGACGATCGAGATCGCCAAGGGCTACGAGTTCCTTGTACTGTTTACTTCGACGCCTGGATTCCCGGGCGACATTCTGCTTTCGCGGGCGATCAAGAAGGCGAATCCGCAGATCAAGATTGCTTTTGTAGGACCGCACGTCAGCGTTCTGCCGGAGAAATCGTTGCGGGACTGTCCGGAAATCGATTTCGTCTGTCGTAAAGAGTTTGACTATCAAGTGGTGGACTACGCCAAGGGCAAGCCGCTGGCAGACATTCCGGGTGTGTCGTTCCTGAAGGACGGAAAGGTCGTGCATAATCCCGACGCTCCGCAGATTCAGGATCTGGACGCTCTGCCGCACGCCACCGAAGTTTACAAACGCGATCTCGACGTTACGCGATACAACGTACCCTTTCTGCTGCACCCGTTCGTGTCGCTCTACACCACGCGCGGTTGCCCGGCGCAGTGTACGTTCTGTCTGTGGCCGCAGACGCTCAGCGGACATCCGTGGCGCAAACGCTCCACCGATGATGTCGCCCGCGAAATGGCGAAGGCCAAACAGTTATGGCCAAACGTGAAGGAATTTTTCTTCGACGATGATACCTTCAACATTCAGAAGGCACGGACGGTTGAACTTTGCGCCAAGCTGAAGCCCCTGGGTCTGACCTGGTCCTGCACTTCGCGCGTTACCACCGACTTTGAAACGCTGAAGGCTATGAAAGAAGCGGGATGCCGCTTGCTGATCGTGGGGTACGAGTCGGGAGACCAGCAAATCCTGAAAAATATCAAGAAGGGCGCTACGATCGAACGCGCTCGACAGTTCACTAAGGACTGCCACAAGCTGGGGCTCGTTGTCCACGGAGACTTCATTCTGGGTCTGCCGGGCGAGACGCACGAGACCATCAACAACACCATCGCATTCGCCAAGGAACTCGATGTGGAGACCATCCAGGTTTCGGTGGCGCACGCCTATCCGGGCACTGAGCTTTATGACTACGCGGTGAAAAACGGATTTATGGTGGGCGACAACAAGATGGTGGACGAAGGCGGACACCAACTGGCGCATATCCAGTATCCAGGACTGCCCGCCGACGATATTCTGTCTGCCGTTCATCGCTTCTACGATGAATATTATTTCCGTCCTAAGGCCGTGTACCGCATCCTTAGGAAGGCGATGTTCAACCACAACGACCGCAAGCGTCTGTACAAAGAGGCGAAGACCTTCCTGAAGCTGCGGTCAGCGCGCAACAAGATGGTGAAGAAACATCACGACGAAGCGGCCGCTGCTGAACCCATCAAGGCATAGTTCGGAGCGCGTCGTTTTTTGGCGGGTGGAATAAGGACGGCGCGGCAAACACGACGGTGTGGCCGCGCGCGGCGAGCAAGATTGCCCGTGGCTGCGCTTGGGCTCGTTTGTCCCTCGGCAACTAACGCGTCGCCCGAAATGACACGAAAGCTGTGAACCTTCGCAAGTATCTGGTGCTGGCTGGAGTGACCGTGTTTGCAGCGGCGGGTGACTCCATGCTCTCGCACGGGATGAAGCAGACCGGAAACATTTCCCTACATCACCTGCAAGGCGTCCTCCTGGCTCTGCTGAATCCCTGGGTTGCGGTCGGAATCGTTCTGCTGCTGGCCTTTGTTGTTCTCAACATGAACGCGCTCTCCTGGGCAGACCTTACCTACGTTCTGCCCGCCACTTCTTTCGGGTATGTCCTCATCGCTTTGATCGCGCGATTTGTACTGCACGAACACGTGAGCCCCCTTCGCTGGTTCGGCATCGCCCTGATTTCCGGAGGCGTCGGATTTGTCGCCGGAGGTCCGATGCTCACTTCGCATCCCGAGCAGGTAGTGCCCGTGGGAGCCAAGCCTGCCACACTTTCTAGCGGACTGGAATCATGAATCAGGTTCATACTTGGCTCGGGATTCTGGTCGTCGCGTTCGCCTCGGTTGTCGGCGACGTTCTGCTGGCACGCGCCATGCGAGAAGTTGGTGATGTGCATGATCTGTGGCGCCGCGACGGGCTGTGGTCCGTAGTCTCCCGCGTGCTTTCGAACCCGAATCTCTCCTTCGGTGTTGCCGCCATGGCGGTCGCATTCTTCAGCCTGTTGTTCACTCTTTCCTGGGGAGACGTGAGCCTGGTAGCCCCGGCCGCTGCGTCGCTCACCTTCATCGGCAACGCCTTCGCCGCGAGAGTCTTCTTGCATGAAAGAGTAGATCGGCGGCGGTGGATTGCAGCGGTGCTAGTGGCGGGTGGGGTGGCACTGCTGGCTGGGTAGCTTTCAACTTTCGCAGAGCGCGATTTCAGAGAACTCCTTCCCGTGTTGCCCCGTCATCAGGGCGCAATCGCGATTTGGCGACTCGTCAATGCCGATGAGCCGACTTGCACGAAGCCGTTTTGCGGCCGACCCATTCGCGTATCCCACCCCCTAGGCTGGGCCTAAGCTGAGCCTCCCTGCGCCGCGGAGCGTTCTGCAGGCAGGGACTCCAGGTGCCGATACTCTTCCGGCAATCCACTCTCAATCGCGGCACGCACTTTTTCCATCAGGCACTCGCGGCTGCCGAAATCCTTCGCATCGATTGGCGTATGAAAGATAACTTTCACCCTACCCGGCCGGATGGCGAATCGCGCCTTCGGCATGGCCAAATGGGTTCCGACAATGGTTACCGGAACCACCGGCACGCCGCACTCCATCGCCAGATAGAACGGACCTTTCTTGAACGGCAGCAGTTTGCCGTCGAACGAGCGCCTACCTTCGACATAGATCGTCATGTTCAGCCCCTGCTCGACGACCTCCTTCGCGGCCCGCACGGCTTCGATGCCCGCGTCACGGTTTCCGCGGTCCACCGGTACCAGCAACCCCATGCGCATGGCGCGACCGAGGATGGGAACTTTGAACAGTTCTTTCTTCACCATGACCGACGTGCGTTTTGGAATCAGAGGAATCTGAATCGGTGGATCGAGATTTGAAACGTGATTCGTCATGAAGATGTAGCTGCGCGATTGATCGAACTGATCGAGACCCACGGTTTCCACCCGCACGCCGGTGATCCACACGCCAGCCCACGCGCCCCACATGAACAAGCGGTACAGCACGCGGACATCACCCATAAGGAACGTTGCGGGAAAGCCGATGATCGCAGCCACGGGTGCGGCCAGCGCCCAGAAGATCAGCATGACGATCGTGCGGATCATTTTACTTTTCCGGTCCCAGGGGTTTCTGATTTCGCGTCACTAGCGCTCTCCGCTTCGCCCTTCAGCCACGCCTCACGACGCGCTCGCTGTTCACTGGTGACCTGGTCAAGGTCCCTCACTTCGTACGAGATTTCCTGGCGGCTGCCGACCTTCCACTTCACTTCGCGCTCGCCTCCGCGTCGGGATCGAATCTTTACGGTGAGCGTGTCGCCGGAACTGAGCCGAGCCAATTCCTGTCTAGACTCCCCTCCGGCTGGCTTACCCTGCAGTGCAATGATGGTGTCGCCTGCATGCAGGCCCGCATGATCGGCTTCACTACCGGGCGTCACCGCTCCGACCGACATGGGACCGTCGAAATTACGCGACGCGGTGAAGCCAGCATCGGCGACCGTGTTTGGGATGGCCGCAACCCGCAGGCCGACCGGACGAAAGAAATCATCCCACGGAATTTCTTCGGTGCCGGCTACGTACTTGGCGAAGAACGCGGTCAGGTCGGCGTGACCCACGGCCTCAGCGGCCTCACGAACGCCGGCGGAATCGTTGAAGAAACGGCCCTTCTTGGCATAGTTCTCGTTCATCCATTCGAGAACCTCGCGCAGCGACGCCTGCCCGTGACTATCTTCGCGCACCGCCAGGTCAAGCATGATGCCGAGTAGTTCGCCTTTGTTGTAGTAAGAGACGCTGCGGTCGGGACGGTGATAGTAACCGTCTCGCTCGAGCCACGCGTCCAGGCTGGACGCTTCCGCGGACTGCGTAAGGTGCGCGGGGCGGCGTTCCAGCTCGGTGATCTGTTCGCCCAGCCGGTATAGATATTGCTTTTCATCCAACATGCCGGCGCGCAACCGGATCAAGCCTTCTGCAGTACTGGTTACTCCTTCGCTAAACCAGAGCGCACGCGTGTAATTTTCTCTGGTGTAATCCACTGGTTCGAGCGTCTGCGGCCGGATGCGCTTGACATTCCACAAGTGGAAAAATTCATGCGAGGTCACGCTCGTCAGAGCGTCCAAAGATTGCTTCATCGCGTCGGCATTCACCTCGATTGCCGTGGAGAACGCGTGCTCCATCCCGCCGCCGGCCGGCCCGCGCGGAAAGTGATAAATAAACGTGTAACTGTCGAAAGGACGATCGTTCATCCAACTGGTCGCAGCGGAGACGATCTTGTGCAAAGCTGTAACAATCTTTGCCATGTCGTAGTCGCTAGACTCGGCATCAACAATGACGCGATAGTGTCCGCCGCCTTCGTCAAAGTCGGACACCTGAATGTCGCCGATTTCCACGGGAGAATCAACCATACGATCGTAATTGGCGGCGGTGAATTCGCCGTCAGCGGCCAGGGTAAGAGGCGTAGCAATGTGCCATCCTTCAGGAACACGGCTGAAACGCAGGTTCATCGGCGCAGAGCGAGCATCCACCGGATACATCAGCAGTTGTGCCAGATTCAAGAAGGCATGGTGAGGGTTGAGTTGAGCGCCGAATGGACCCGGCGAATCGAGGTAGATTTCATATTCCACGATCGCGCCGCCTCCCGCGCCCGCTATCTGCCAGCAGCTTTTATCGAGTTCGCGAACCGGGAGCGGGTTTCCCGAACGATCTTTCGCGCGGACCCAGTTCACATACTGAGCGAAATCGCGAATCTGATAGAGGGCGTTCCACACCGGAAGTTGAAGTTCCCGCGATCCAGTCCCGCCAGGAAGGATGATCTGCACTTCAACCAGATGTTGCTCGGGGGATGAGAGCGAGACCGTATAACTGACTGCAGCGGGCAATTGCGCAATCGACGTCGACGAGAGCGCCAGAATTGCTACCGAGAGCGTCGACTGACGATATCGCAGCAGCTTAAAAGCCAAATTCATCTCTTCCCTGCCAGTTCCCGAAGCCGTGCCGGCAGTTTTTCATAAATTCCGCCGAAACCACCATTGGAGAGTATGGCGACGACATCGCCGCTGCGCATCTCCGGGGCGATGTTCTGCACGATCGCATCCGCATCGGCCGAAAGCCGTGCCCGTCGCCCGTTTCGCTCAATCTCTGCGGCGAGCGCGGGCAACTCCAGGCGTTCGTTTTCCGGAATTGCCTCCGATCGGAACACGCCCGCCACAATGACTTCGTCGGCCTCCGCCAGACTGTGCGCCAGATCTGTTTGCAAAACACGGCGCCGCAGTGTGTTGGAGCGCGGCTCCAGAATTGCCCACAGCCGCGCACTCGGATAGCGCGCCCGCAGCGCCTTCAGCGTTCCCGCGATCGCAGTGGGATGGTGCGCAAAGTCGTCGATGATCGTAATACCGTTCACTTGTGCCTTCACTTCCAAGCGACGTTTCACGCTCTTGAAAGTTTTCAGCGCCGCAGCAATTTCTTCCTTCGGAATTCCGGCCGCTGCCGCCAGCGCGGCTGCCGCCGTCGCATTCCAGACGTTGTACTCTCCGGCCAGCGGAAACTCGAGGTCGGCCCAGGGTTTGCCGTCGTGCAGCACATTCCAGGTAGTGCGTAAAGGCTCGAAGCGAAGATTCGCGACTCTCCAATTTGCGCGCGGGCCCCCGCCATAGCGTTCCACCGGGCAGAATGCCTTTGCCAAAGAGCGTTCCAGGCTCGCACTCTCCGACGCCTCAACGGTTGCGCCGTCAAAGGCTACGATCCGACCCCGACGTGGAATCAGATTCACCAGACGCTTGAACGCGGTCTCGACGGCATCGAGATCTTTGTAGATATCAGCATGATCGAACTCGACGGAGGTCAGAATCATGGAGTCCGGAAAGTAGTGAAGGAATTTCGGTCCTTTGTCGAAGAAGGCTGTGTCGTACTCGTCCCCTTCCAGAATGAAGTGCTTGCCTTCGCCGAGATGAAAACTGGAACCGAAATTTTCGGCGATGCCGCCGATCAGAAACGATGGTTGCAGCCCGGCAGAGTGGAAGATCCACGCCAACATCGACGTAGTCGTGGTCTTGCCGTGAGTCCCGGCCACCACCAGCACTTCCCTGCCGCGCAGGAATTCGTCATGCAGCAACTGCGGCAAGGAACAGAAATCAATGCGCTGATCGAGCAGTTGCTCCAGTTCCACGTTGCCCCGCGACATGGCGTTGCCCACCACGACAAGATCCGGTCGCGGTTCGAGATTCTTGGCCGCGAAAGGCTGCGCTACAGGGATGTCCAACTCGCGTAGAAACTCCGACATGGGCGGATAGGCCGCCGCATCCGAGCCGGTCACATGAAACCCGCGCTGCTTCAGCATTCCTGCCAGCGAAGCCATCGCTGTGCCGCAGATGCCAATCAGGTGAATGTGCTTTTTCTTATTCATCTTTTTTGAAATTCAAAACTCACGGTGTGCACGGCTCACGGCGTAACCGCCGATTCCAATACTCTGAGCCCGACCCGTCCGCCGCGCACCGCCAACCGCGCCTGCACACCGAACGGCAGCGTGATGTTGCCGGCCGTAACATGTCCCGACCGAACGCCAAAGGCGACGGGCACTCCCAAATCACCGACAGTTCGGGTGATTACATCTTGCAGAGTGTAACCCTGATTTGCGGTCTGCACGCAATCCAGCATTTCACCGAAGACGATGCCGCGAACCTTGTCGAAGTGTCCGGCCAGTTTCAATTGCATCAGCATACGGTCAATCTGATACGGCTTGGCGGCAAGATCTTCCAGGAACAAAATCGTGCCGGCAGACTTGATTGCATAGGGAGTGCCCAGCGACGCGACCAGAATCGAAAGACATCCGCCGTACAACATGCCCTCCGCCTCACCGTCGACCAATCCGCTGACTCCCGCGTTCAGAGCCACATCCCAAGCTACTGTGCCCAAAACCGCCGCCTGCCACGACGCCAGATCGACTCCGCCTTCGTGCGCCCAATCCTTAGCTGCCATCGGACCGTGGAAAGTAACCAAGCCGGCAGCGTCGGCAAAGTGAGTCAGTAGTGTGGTGATGTCGCTGTAGCCGGCGAAAACTTTGGGATGCGCTTTGATTTTCTCGAGATCAACCTCTGTCAGCAGATAATTTGCACCGTAGCCGCCCCGGGCACACACGATCGCCCGTACCTGCGCACGCTCGAACATCTCTTCCAGTTCGCGCGCTCTGCGCTCGACCGATCCGGCGAAATAAAGATCCTGATCCAGAATCGACTCGAAATAAAACGGCCGATACCCCGCGCGCCGCAGCGCCTCGCAACCGGCTTCCAAATCTGCCCGCTTGATGTTGCTGGCAGGCGCAACAATTCCCACAGTATCGCCGGGTCGGAGGGCGGATGGTTTGACGAATTGACGATTGGAAGACATCATTCGGTCGCGAGTCGCTTCGTCCCGCAGAAGCGATGGGTGCATCGAGCCACTCAACTTAGAAAGAACTCTCCCCGGCACAACAACCGCGCCTGGCCTCGCAAGAAAATATTGTTGCCGTGCAGGCGGACGGTTTGTGTTCCGCCCGGAGCGTGCACTTTCACCGGAGAATCGGCTCGGCCCGTCGCCGTCGCGGCGACTGCAGTGGCGCAAGAACCAGTGCCTGACGATTGCGTTTCGCCTGCGCCTCGCTCGAAGAATCGCGCCCTCAAATCGTGTTTGCCATCGACCACAACCAGTTCCACATTCACTCCCTGCATAAAATGCGCATGGCTCTGAATTTTCGCCGCATATGCCTGCCAATCTTCCGCAAACTCACTCACGAAAACGACATAATGGGGATTGCCCATCGATACTGGAATGCCCTGCACCTCCCCGGCACGCGTACGCAACGCAAGGGCGGCCTCGACAACGGCTTCTCCCATTTCGATTTCAAACTCATACTCCCAATCGCTGCGCGAAGTCAGAGTACAAGTCTTCAATCCCGCCCCGGTTTGAATCGTGATTTTCTCTTTCCCCTGCTCCGAGCACAAGTAGGCCGCGACGCAGCGGGTGCCGTTGCCGGAAATCTCCGCCTCAGAACCGTCGGCATTGATCAGTCGGACCTCGACGTCGGCCGAGGAATGCGGCAGCATCCACTCCACGCCGTCGGCGCCCACACCTTCATGGCGATCGCAGAGGTGCTCGGTGAAAGTGTGAATCGATGCGCCATCCGGAGCCCACGAATGATCGATCAACAGGAAGTCGTTGCCGCAGGCGCTGGCCTTCACAAATGGGATCGCGCGGACGCCCGAGTTCACTCTGGATCCACCCGGCCGAGGCAGGTAGCGCCGAGCAGCACCGTCGACGCCTGCAATTGTTGCAATAGTTCTTTCTGCTCACGGTGGCACCCCTCGACATCGAACTGCATCCGAACGTGCTGGTTTGTATTTCCACTCAGCATGTTTTTCATCATCCGGTGATGTCGCTCCAGAATGCCGTTGACCTCATTGCTGATCTCTTCGACGCTGGCGCCGGTCACTTCATAGCACGTCATCAGCAACTTGATGTTAAACGTTTCTTCCACATGGCCCAGCGCAAAAAGCACCAGCAGCGCCAAAGCCGTTGCGAATACAGCTGTCAGATAAAGGCCGCCGCCCGCGGCCATTCCCACGGAGGCGACCACGAACAGCGTGGCCGCGGTGGTCAGCCCAGTCGTTAGCCCGCGCGTGTGCAGAATCGAGCCTGCTCCGATGAAGCCAATGCCGGGGATGATCTGTGCCGCGATTCTCGCCGCGTCCGAGGGAACACCCGCGAGCCGCTCGGAGAGCAGTGTGAACATCGCCGCTCCGAAACAGATGAACAGGTTGGTGCGCAGTCCGGCCGCCCGGTGCTTAAATTCACGCTCTAGGCCAATCAGACCGCCGAGAATCGCCGCCACGGCCAGTCGCGTGAGCGAAGTGCCGACGGCTCCGCTCGCCATCTCCCAGCGCAGCAAATCGATGAAATGTTGCCAGCTCATGCGTGCTGTCTGCCTGTCCGAGCCAAGCTTCCGATGCCGGATTCTACCATCGGACCCCACTACTCCCGCGTTACCTCGCTGATTACCGGGCGCGGTAAAGAATGGCGCTCGCTTGCCCCGTGGTGTGAATTTCCACGAGCGCCTCCAGATGCCGGGCCTGAACCGCTTGCCACACGCTGTCGCCCGCAAAGGCCAGCACGTAATCGGCGTATTTCGCGGGGTCCGCCAAAGCATGCTCCCAAAGACCTTCGGGGTCAGCGGGCTGTCTCCAGGTGCGGTGATTCCCTTCGTTGATCACTCGCTTCAGCGGAATCCCCGCCTGCTGCACGGCGCCAACGTGGTCCCCGAGATACATCAGCAGAGTGGCATTGGACGGCAGCTTACGCAGCCAGATCGCGACTTGAGTGTCCAGTTGGTTGCGCGTGCGCATGTTGACTCGTGCTTCTTGCAACGAGACTGGCAGGGTGCGCCAGACCGTTGCATAACTCGCGATCACCAGCGCCAATACTCCCATTACGCACGCTGCGCGCAGCCGGAAATTCCACCCTTCGGACCGCGCAATTCCGTCCGCGACAATCGCCAGCGCCACAGCGAAGGCCGGAAGCATCTGCAATCCATAGCGCACGTTGTAATGGGAGAACGGCCACCAAGGTGGGATGAAGATCGGAACACCCCCGTAGGCCACCGACAGCGCGTAGAAGGGCAAGGGCACCAGCAAGAAGAGCAAAGCCGGCAACGAGCGCGGCGAAGACTCGCCGGGCCTACCCTGTTGCTGTCTGCCAGTGAAAGCGGGGACCACCATGCCGACAACTGCCATCAAAACCCACGCCCGCTCGAGCCACTCGTTGTCTGCCAGGTTCACTTCGGCCGATTTCAGAAAATACCTCCCCGCCAGCACTGGATTGCCACTGCCCGGATGTCCTCGAGAGGCGCCGTTCTCCGTCCGGCGTTCGATTGCCTTGGCAGAATAAGGCCCATTGGCAAACTCCAGCGGATTGCGATAGACGATTCCGTTGTAAGCGAGCCACAACGACGGCGCTGCGGCCGTGATCAAGACGACCTTCACCGCTGCCGCTCTGGGTACGCGCAATGACGACGCCGTGCGCGCGGCTCCATCGCTGGATCGCCAGCTAAGCAACCCGACCGTTGTTACGATCGCTGCCGCGAGAAACCATCCGTCATAGCGCGTCAGGCACGCTGCTGCCAGGCACAACCCGCACTTGGTGAGAGCCTTCGCCTCCCCCCGCACAAACTCGCTGAAATAGACCACCACCCAGATAAAAAACGCCAGATAGAGCGCTTCCCCCATGGCGGTGGTCTGCATGTAGATCAAATTCGGATTGGCCCCGTACACCAATGCTGCGGTCCACGCTGCCAGCCGAGCGGGCCCGTCCGGCTCGATGCCGCGAGAAAGAACGCCGCGAACCAGCCGGAACATTCCGATAACTCCAAACACATACGCCACCATCGATGGAATCGAGCCGCCCACGCCCCGCTGCCACATTTCATCGGAGATCAGAAAAGGAATCATGAGCAGGTGCGGCAGCGGCAACCACACCGTTCCCAGTTGCAGCAGGCCGGGAGTTTTCGAATCGAATACGCGGCGCGCGATGTTGATGTGGGCAACCGCATCGCCATACAGCAGCACGTCGCCGCGCTGGTAGTAAGCCAGGAACGAAAGAACCGAAACGCAGGTCGCCAGCCAGGCCAGCAGCCTGACCTCGGAGTCCCGGTGGGAATTGGGAGGCGCGTTCTTCAGTTTTCTAGCCACAAACGATCACCGAAACGAGCGGACCTCGAGGCAGGCTACTCCAGGTGTGTCAGTTCTCGAAAGATCTCAAAACGTGCATCGATATCCTCCCGGGTCAACGACTGCAGGCGCTCTGTACCAAAGCGCTCGACCGCGAACGATCCCATCACGCCGCCGTAGAACAGTGCGCGCTTGAGAACCTCACGGTTTAGCTCACCCTGGGATGCCAAATAGCCCATGAATCCGCCCGCGAAGGAATCGCCCGCCCCGGTTGGATCTTTCACCTCTTCGATGGGCAGTGCCGGGGCGCGAAACGGATGCCGTCCAAGGCCAAAAGCTCCCTCGCGAAAGAAAATGGTCGCACCGTATTCGCCGTGCTTGATCACCAGCGCCTGCGGACCCATCTCTAGCACCTTCTTCGCGGCCCGCGGCAGATTCGCTTCGCCGGCGAGCATCTTCGCCTCCGTGTCGTTGATCAGCAACACATTGACCAGTTTCAAAGTTTCCTGAAGTTCTTTCAGTGAGCCTTTGATCCAATAATTCATGGTGTCGCATCCGGTCAGACGAATGTGATTCAACTTCCGCCGCACGTCCGCCTGCAGGGTCGGCTGAATATTCGCCAGGAAAAGGAAATCGGTATCTTCGTACTCCTTCGGAATGCGCGGTTGAAAAGCCTCGAATACATTCAAGTCCGTGAAATTCGTTTTCGCTTCATTGAGGTTGTCGGTATACGAACCGCCCCAGCGAAATGTCTTGCCCTTGGCCCGTTCCAGTCCACGGGTGTCGATTTCGTGTTGGCGAAAAACCTTTTCCTGCTCAGGACCGAAGTCTTCGCCGACCACAGCCACCACGCGGACCTTTGTGAAATAACTAGCGGCCAGGGAAAAGTAGGTGGCCGCCCCGCCCAAGATGTTTTTGACGCTGCCCGAAGGCGACGCAACATCGTCAAACGCAACGGAACCGACTACGAGAATACTCATCCGGCAATCCTGTCCTTAGGCTGTAAACAGAAGTTCGTGATTTGTGATCAGCAGAATCCGCCTTACTTTACGTATTTTGCAAGTATCAGCTTCAATTTTTTCTTCGTCGCTGGAGGAATCTTCTTCGGGTCCGTCAATATGGCGTGCGCAAGCGCCGACGCACACTTGCACGAATGGGCGCGCGGCATTGCCGCCACCGTCTCACGGACGACTCTTGCGGCGTTCTCGGCGTTCTTCACAAGCACGGCAACGATTTGATCAACCGTCACCGAATCATGATGGGGATGCCAGCAGTCATAGTCGGTCACCATCGCGACCGTGACATAACACAGCTCAGCCTCGCGCGCCAGCTTCGCCTCCTGCAGGTTCGTCATACCGATCACGTCCATGCCCAGGCCGCGATACACGTTCGACTCGGCCTTCGTTGAAAACTGCGGACCTTCCATGCACAGGTAGGTTCCGCCCCGTTTGCCCACTACACCGACTCTGTTGCAGGCAGACTCGACCACGCTCGCAAGTTCCCCGCACACGGGATCGGCGAAGGCGATATGCGCCACCACTCCGCCGCCGAAAAAAGTATCGACGCGATGGCGGGTGCGATCGAAAAACTGATCCGGGATGACGAAATCCAGGGGCTTATGTTCTTCCTTCAGAGACCCGACGGCCGAGATGGACACGATGCGATCGACCCCCAGTTGCTTGAACGCGTGAATGTTGGCGCGGAAATTCAGTTCGCTGGGTAGAATGCGGTGGCCGCGTCCATGGCGCGCCAGAAACGCGACCTTGCGTCCCTCGAGGGTTCCGCACACGTAGGCGTCGGAAGGCGCGCCGAACGGCGTCTTCACTCGGACTTCCTTCACCCTTGTCAAGCCGGGAATGGAGTACAGCCCGCTGCCGCCGATGATTCCAATTTCCGCCTGTGCCAATCCCCCTCCAGAACCGCTGGTGCTCTCAAGTCAAACTGGTGATTATACAGGACGAGAATCCGCCCTCAGTCCCTCGGCTGCAGAGTAATTTTGGGAATGGCAGCGGCACGGAAAGCGCAGGGAGTTTCGCTACAATTTAAACATGAAGTTGTGGATTGTAGCCTGCGCCATCCTCCTTCTTGCCAATTTAAGCGTGGCGCAAAACCAGCCGCCCCCCGCATCCGAGCCGAACTCCGTCACCGTTCCCGCGGCCATCGATCACAACCGTGTTGTGATCAACGCCGACATGCCGCTCCCCAACGGCTCGACCGAGCGCGTTCGTGCCTGGATGGATAACGGCGATCCCGATCTCTCCCTCTCCCGCCGCCTCGCTACCCTGTTGGGGCTTGCGGTTTCCTGCAATGAAAAGGAATGCTCCTCTCCTGCGCCGCGCGAGATGATTATCGGCGGAATGAAGATCCCTCTCTCGGGCGTCCGGCAAGCAACGATTCCGCTGAAGCCCGTAAACGCGGCGTCGAAGCTCGCCCCCGGCATGGGCGTCGAAATCAACCTGCCGGCCAGCATTCTCCGCCACTACGACGTACTGGTGGATTTCCCTGGTCTCAAGTTCTCGATTGGCGCCCCCGGCACACTCCATTTTCGAGGGCCCAACGGCAAAGTCCAGGTAAATGCGGAGACCGGTCTGATTCAGATTCCCAGCCAGATTGAGAATAAGAAATACAATCTCGCTCTCGACATGGGCTCCAATATCAGCTTCCTTTCCGCGGACTTGTTCGACAAGCTTGCCGCGGCCCATGCCGCTTGGCCACGCATGATCGGCGCCGTGGGCTCGGCGAATATGTGGGGATTAGACGAGGAACCGGAGTGGAAAGTCATGCGCCTCGACCGCGTGCAGTACGGACCGCTATTCCTCGCGAACGTGGTAGTTGTCGACTTTCCCAAAGACCGGATGGACTACTTCGCGAAGCGCGCCGCCGTCCCAACCGCCGGACTGATCGGTTCTAACGCTTTGCTCAACTACCGGGTCGGACTCGACTACGCTCACTCTACGGTCTACTTCGAATTCGGACGCACGTTCAACTTCCCAGACTTCGATGTCATCGGACTCATCCTGCGCCCCGAGGACGACGGCAGATTCACCATCCTGGGCATCGCCGATTTCGAAGGCAAGCCGTCGGTAGCGTCGGGGCCTGACGGCATCCAACCAGGCGATCATCTGGTCACAATCGACGGCATCCCGGTTGGCGGCTCGACCCTGGGACAGGTCTGGAACATGCTCGGAGGAACTCCAGGCCAGGAACGCAAATTGACCATCGAGCGCAGCGGAAAGCAATTCACCATCGCGGCTCAAGTGCAACATTTCCTGGGAGAACTGCCGGACGAGAAGGAACTCAAGAAAAAGAAGTAACTCGAGTCCGATTTTAGTTGGCCGCCGATGCGGCTCCGAACACTTCCCTTTCCAGCGCCGCGGTCGTCGCTGCGTCCAGACTCTCACTCACCAATACCGTATCGCCTTGCTCCTCGATTACCACTGCGCCATCTTCGGTTGTCCATGTATGTCTGCCCTTCAGTAAATCTGCCGGGACGTCAGTCGGGGCATCCGCTCGCGTCGCAGAAGTTCTCGCCTCATCGACTTTTTTATATCGTTGCTTCAACGATCGGGCATAGATCTCCGCAAACTCTTCGGCCTTGTCGGCGTTCGACCAGCGCGAAACGTAAAGCAGACCCAGGGGCGCGCTTGCGGCGGAATTCGACTTGGGATCAGCCTTGGGCTTGGCCGCGTAGTAATATCCGCCCCGCCACGCCGGATAAAGTTTCTTCGACAACGGTTTTCCCGCATATTGCTCGATCAGCACTGCCACGTCGAACTCGCCCATCGCACCAATATCGAACTTGTCATAGTCCTTGAAATCATGTTTGAAGTCGGGCACCCGCATGGGCTCGATCCTTTCGTCGGACAGGTAGGTTTCCGGCTCCATGATCTGCCGAGTCGTATGCGGCGGATTCTTCAACACACCGGCAAACGCTTTTTCCTTCCCGCCTTTCTGCATCAGCTGGACGACGAACTGCATGCCGTAGCTGTACGGAAACGTGAGCGACTCTTTCATGAAAACGGGCGCCTCATTGAATACTTTGGTGCTAGGCGTGCCGGTGAGTGTCTCCTCTTCCATTGCATCCACCAACGCCGGCGAATCGGCGATCGTGTGCCCGGTTGGCGCTATGGCGTATTGAAACATCATGGCCTGCGCCTGTCCTTCGATCACGGCTTCGCGCGCATTATCCATCTCGTCGTTTTCGATGTCTGCGGGAGTCGGGTCTTTTTTTATTTCTCCCAGATCTTTCTCACCTTTCTTCATCCACTTCTGCAGTCCGATCGACTGATCCTGAAGCGCATGCGTCAACTCGTGGGCCATGACTGGCTCCTGCTCTTCGATGGGCACCCACTCGAGCAGGTTTACAGTTTTTGTTTTTGGGTCGTAGTAGCCGGCCACCTCCTCCCGCAACAAGGCGACCAGGAATGTTTCCAGATTGAAGTCACGAGGCAGCAGACCAAACTTTTTCAACACCAGTTCCGAGCGTCGCAAACGTTTCGTGTCTTCGTCGTTCACGTGCTTGGTGAGATAAGAAACCACCTCGTCGCGGCTGGTTAGCTTGCGCTTCACTTCTTTTTTGATGGGCAGGCCTGTCTGCTTGCTGTCGAACTCCAGAATCTCGTCGACCGAGTGAAAGAGTTCCTCTGCCTGCCGCGGCGTAATCTTGACTTCTTCCTTCGGCGGTTCTTCTTTCGGTGGCTGCGCAGGTGGCGGAATCGGGTTGGGCTCTTGCGGCGTGGTCGGAGCTTGGGCGGGCTGATCAGTATGATCCGCGGGACTGTTGGTCGCCGGCGCATCTTGTGCCCTCGCAGGTAACAGCGCCAACCAGGCCGCAGCCAGCACAATTGCAAAAAGCAACCGAAGAATCCTTGAGCGTCGCCCTTTAGCCGTATTCATTGAGATTGAGTTTATACGTTTCTCTATACTTTTCCCTCATGACTGCCAGCAAGCCCGTCAATCTCTGGACTTCGAACGAGCAGGCGCGCGACCATCTGTAACGCGCCGACTCCATTTCCCACCGGAGCGAGGGCGAATCGACGCCGCCCGACTTCATTCCTCGCACAACGCGCCGAATTCTTGACTTGGGCACCGGTAACGGCCGCCTGCTTGGCCTGGTCCGGCGGAGCACCCCCAAACCGAAGCCGCGGCCATCGATTTCTCTGTGACCATGCTGGGCGCGGCCCGCAATCGCTTTGACGGAGATTCCCATGTTTCGGTTGTCGCCCATAACCTTGACACCGCTCTCCCGGATCTTGGCAAGTTCGATGCCGTGATCTCCAGCTTAGCGATTCATCACGTTGTGCACGAACGCAAGCGGGCGCTCTTCGCCGAAATTTACGACCTACTGAATCCCGGCGGCGCTTTTTGCAATTTGGAGCACGTGTCCTCGCCGAACCCACGACTGCACAGAGAGTTCCTGGAGCGCATCGGATTCACCGTCGAAACCGGGGATCCGTCGAACAAGTTGTTAGATGTCGAAACCCAACTCCGAAAATCCACCATTACTTCCACCGAAAGAGTAGCCTGCCGCCTGCCCTTAATACTTTTCGTCTAAACCCAGTTTGGGTTCGATTTGCCTGAGAGTCACAAGGCTCCGGATAAACGGGGACCCTTTTCGATGGAAGGAAAGTAAGACAATGCTGATGTTCTATCGAGTATCGATCAGGGAATGAAGCAGCAACACACACCAGCGCAATTGGCGGGACTTGCAGTACTGCGGGTGGCAGGCATTAACCAGTTCGCTGCGGCGACTTGAGCGCTACCAGCACCGGCAATTGTTAACCAGTACATTTGCCAATTTGATGGGTGACGACTACAGAGAATTTGAGCGCGATTTAGACAGAATTCCAAGCCACTTGAGGACGATCATGTTGGCTAATTTTTTGTGCAATTTGCTGGACGATCGTGCGCCGGAGCTTGTCTGGCAGCTCGTTTTGGCATGAGCCGCGCCTGTGATGCGGTTTTGGCCGAGTGACACGAGTGTAATCGGGATTTACGGAAACCGACTAGCCTGTGGTCTGTTCAACGCCCCCCCAGAAGTCCCACTAGCGCAGTGAGCACGAAGAGCAATACAAAAAGCAATGTGTAGAAAGAGACTAACAGCAACATGCCGCGAGGCCGATCATAGGAAATCTCCCAGGTGTGAGTGCCGGAAATGTCCTCCAGAAGTGAACCGTTAACTGCCTTTCCAGTAAGCGGATTTTCCAATAGGTGACGCGATTGGCAGTGGGCGCTGCAATAGGTTACTGTTTCGAGTGTCGCGTTCGACATCTCGGTTTCAAATGCTTCGACGGTGATGAGGATGCAGTGGCGGGACCATACGGCAGGAATCGCAACAAGAAGACCGAAGGCAGTCGTCACGAGTGCTTCGGCTAATCCCCCCGCCAGACTGGACAAGCCGTGGGCCATAACAAACGCGCCGATGATGCCAAACACTGTGCCGACCAAACCAACGAACGGCGCGCAGAGTGCAATGCTGGTAAGCGTGCCCGCGCCGCGTTTCAGGTCGGCAATAAGCCGCGTGCGTGTACGCTGAATGGCGCGCTCGGCAGCGCCTACGGCTTCCACATCAGACAGGTGCGGTGCAGCCGCGAATGCAGTCAGCCCTGCGGCGACTGTGCGGGCCACGTGACCGCGAGCGTATTGGATGGCAACCGCAAGTGCCTGATTGAAGTCCCCGTCTTGCAGTGCAGGAGCCACGCTGCGGACGAAAAGACGCGAATGTCTACGAGCGGTGGCGAAGGTATAGAACCTGCTGGAGGTGATGGCGACCACATAGGCAAGCATAACGCCGAGCAGCGTTACGTCAGCTCGCATTATCCAACCCATCGAGCGCCAGAGCGCACCGAGAGTCGCTTGACACCCTCCAGTCGCTGATGAAATCAAACACAAGTCAGGCATCAAGAAGTGAGGCGCCTACAGAGCCTTTTCATATCAGGCATAGACACCGACCCAAAGGAATTGTGCTCTGAAGCCGCAACAAGGTTACTGTTGTTATCCAGGCCATAGCACGCATTGAGCCCATGATGAGTGCAATCGCGATGCAACGATGTAACGACAATCGTCGAGTTGGTGGAATGGACGGGCATGTTGTGAAGACGCTCTGCTGCCAGGGTTGAACGGCCAGACACGACACGTGCGGTATGTAAATCAGCCGTAGCCCCCCAAGTTCACTGCTCAATGGAGTATGAGTGGACTGGAATCGATTGGCGTACAATATGGCACCCCCGGAAAGGAAGAAGCAACATGAGTGATATCGATATACCGGGCTACGGGAAGCTCTGGGTCGCAAATAAGCCGGACCTTCCATTGCTGTTGGTGTTTGGCGGCATCGCAGTAAGGCCGAGCCAGATGGATGGAATTAAGCGGAACAAAGATGATGACAAAGCAATTCAAAGTGACGTTTACATGTGGAACTACGTGAATCCCTTGAAGAACCGGTTTCACATCTTCGTTTCGCTGCCCCCCCGTCACGTGAACGGCCCAAAGGCCTATGACGCTCTGGTGAATTCACAAGACCAGAAGTTCGCGCCCTTTCAGCGGATCCTGTTTCTCTTCTCTGGCGGCTATTTGCCCGGCATGGGCCTCCTAGGCGACAAAGCTTATGCCAACAGGTTTTCGGCCATTTTTCTGGTTGACATCTGGATGGGGAACAGCAGCTCCGCGGATTTCTACACGCACTTCGTGAATACGAACGCGGACCGGGTGAACTACGTCTTTACGCAAGGCGGGCCCGCCAACAACGATGCCAGAGACAAACTTGCGAGAAAGTTAGGCTCTCAAAAAGCAATAGAAGTGGACTCACAAAAGGGCGATGTGGGTTACATGACCCACATGCGCACCAACACAGTGGCTGTCGGCATGCTCCCCTAGCAGCCGACGCCGCGAGACCCCACAAAAGACCGAGTCAAGGTCAACTGATGCTATCACCTAAATAATGCACAGACTCCGACCTCGTCTGAGGTCCCGGAAGGAATTCCTATCCTCGTCATTTCCGCAACTTCGCGTTTTGATTTGTCGCTGAATCCGCTCGTGTCTTGAGTTCGCTCCTCGCTCGCGCTAACTAAGTCATTCCATTTCTTGGATTACTCGCGCATAGGATTCTATGCACGCTTCCTCAACACTCCAGCGGGATGGCGAGCACCGGCAGGAACGCTCCCGGGCCAACTGTAATGCCACGAAGGCGTTCCATCAATCGCTGAAATAATCCTTTCCCCGGATACTGGTCGGTTGGGATGCCCGCGCGCCAGCTTTAGGTGCAGGGTTGTCGCACTTGCTCTTTCGATTGCAAGGCGAGGTCACAATTCCGCCATGGCTACGTTTCGCGGGGCCCCTCTATAATCCCGGACAGCCGGATTTCCCAGGTCCGGTTCGGAACCCTGGCATTTCTTCCCTGGGTCTTCCCAGCTCGGCGAGGTTTAAGCGCTGATTCGCATACGCCCCGACGTTCGTGGTGTGCCCCGGGCCTAGTTCCCTCCCCTGCGTGAGGCGCGACTCGGCACTGTGTCCGAACGCCCCGCTGTCGATGGAACCACCAAGTATCCAGAGTCTCTTTGCCTGATGTTGGCGTTACCTTCACTCGCATAGTGCAACGAACCCGCCCACTATCCGATTATGAGACAAATCGAACTGCGCTCAGTCCCCCGAGAACCCGTGATGAGCGCTAATGGCGGTTTTTCAGCAGTTACGACGCAGTTTGGTCGCATTCGCCGAGCGGGAACGCGAAAGGCGAGCTACCATCGGACAGGGCGGGTATAAACTCGCAGATTCGGTCAATAGCCAAGGCGACAATGGAGGCCTTCATGCTACGCATCCTCTGTGCGGTGTGTCTGATCGTAACAACCACGAGCCCAGTTCGTGTGGTAGCACAAGTGTACCCATACCGGGACGGAACTCCCGGAGTGACCGGATACCGCTCGGAAGTTATGGCCGAAGTCATGATCCAGGAAAGCGAATTCGTCCGTTTGGCCGAGGCTATCCCGGCGGATAAATACACATGGCGTCCTTCCCCAGATGTGCGCACCATCGCCGAAGTTTTCCTGCACGCCAGCGCTGCCAACTATAACCTCTACAAACTCGTGGGCACTCCCACTCCGGCCGGGGTCGACACCAAAACCCTGGAGCAGTCCACCACCGACAAAGCAAAAGTCCTAGCCACGCTCAAGGCTTCCTACACCCACGCCAAGACGGCCATCCGCTCCATGCCCGACGCGGATCTGGAAAAGACTCTCGATTGGAACGGAGGGAAGATTACCGAACGGGGCGTCTTGCTCTACATCGTTCAGCACATCGCGCAGCACCTCGGTCAGCAGATCGCCTATGCCCGCTCTGTCGGCGTCGTTCCGCCGTGGACACTGGATCCGCCACGGAAGAATTAGTCCTAAATAGATTCGCGACTATCAACTGTCGATAAGGCGATTACACGTTAACTGCTGGTCATTGAGCGTAACGACGGTGTTTCGAATCCACACCGATCAGCAGAACCACGGAGATTCTGGGAACGTTACTGCCTAAGGCATTGCTTCTAATTTGGCGATTGCTGCTCTTGCCGCTTCACTCACCGTAGCCAAGTGGTCGAAGTGAATTCTTTGATCATCGTGGAGCAAGAGACGCAGTCGAGGCAGTCCTTCCTTGAAGTGCCGCTTGAGTTGCTCCAGAACACAGGTGTCGTGGAGTTTCACAATCGTTGCTGCGTCGCGTATCTCTCCGGCCGGTGGCTCCGATGAACGGAGTTCATACGCTCGAGTTTGCGAATCCACGAGGGGTCTTCGATCCTGAATACGCCATACGGGTGGACGTAGCCAAAGCAAACGCGTCATCATTCGATGGACCGAACATGGGTACGGTGCAACCATTGAATCGAATGACCGCGATAGGCTCGTCAACCGAAACTGGTCCTAGAACCCGAGTTGTTGAACCGTCCCCACCTAGCGATTCGCCCTGTATGCAGTCAGCAAAGAATAACCTGTCGTTCGTCGGCAACCGCGCAAGGAATCGGCGCACCTAGGAACGACTTCGGGACATCATGCAACTCCACAACGCGAACTCGTCCATCGACCAGGTACATTCATTTCGCTTTTTGCTCTGCGACCCTTTCCGCCACCCACTCCCCCGCTTCCCTTGTCCCGAGCGATCCGCCGATATCCTGCGTAGTCTTCTTCCGCCGCACCGCTTCAAGCACCGCAGCTTCAATCTTCTCCGCGTCTCGCGTCATCCCCAAGTGCGCAAGCATCATCGCCGCGGTCAAAATCGCGCCAAACGGATTTGCCATGTTTTTGCCTGCAATCGGCGGAGCCGACCCGTGTACCGGCTCGAACATCGAAGTCTTCCCAGGGTGAATATTCCCGCTGGCCGCCATACCTAAGCCCCCTTGCAAGCCAGCCGCCAGATCGGTAATGATGTCGCCGAACATGTTGTTGGTGACGATCACGTCGAATTGCCGCGGGTCCCGCACCATCTGCATGCAGAGTGCGTCCACATACATGTGCTGCGCTGTAATCTGCGGATACTCGCCGCTTACTTCCTTGAACACGCGCTGCCACAATCCCCCAGCGTGCGTCATGGCGTTGGACTTATCGCACATCAGAACTTTCTTGCGCGGCTGGCGGTCGAGTTTGGTGTGCTGCTCGCAATATTGAAATCCGTAGCGAATGATGCGCTCCACGCCTTTTCGCGTGTTGATGTCCTCTTGGGTAGCGATTTCGTCCGCCGTGCCTTGCTTGAACACGCCGCCCGCGTCGGTGTAAAGGCCCTCCGTGTTTTCGCGCAGCACGACGAAATCCAAGTCCTTGGGCTCGATTCCCTTCAGTGGACACAACGCGGCATCGAGCAGGCGAACTGGACGCACGTTGGCATACAAATCCATTTTGAACCGCATGCCGAGCAGAATTTCCTTGGCATGAATGTTCGTCTTGACCCGCGGATCTCCGAACGCACCCACCAGAACCGCATCGAAGTCGCGGCCGAGCATGGCAAAGCCATCCGCAGGCACAGTGGTCTGATCCCGCAGGTAGCGGTCGGCTCCCCAGTCGAAATCCGTCAGTTCAACATCGGCGCCCGATGCCTGGATCACCTTCGCCGCCTCGGGAATGACTTCCTGCCCTATGCCGTCTCCGGGGACGACGGCGATGCGCTTCCGGCTTTCCTTTTTCGTGTCCACGACAGAAAAGTTAACACAATCGTTATAATCGAACTATCGATATGGGGACTACACCACTGCAGGACCAGGGCGAGGGATTTGGCGCGGCCAGCGTGAGCGACTATCGGGGTGCGGCCACGGCTGCACGCTTCGGCGATCCGCAGGCCGAGTTTGCGGCGTTGCGTAGCGGATGCGGAGTTTATGACCTCGGCTTTCGGACGAAGATTTCGCTCACGGGCGGCGATCGCGTGCGCTGGCTGAACGGGATGGTCACCAACAACATTCGCGATCTGGCGGCGGGGCACGGGGTGTATGCATTTTTGCTGAATCCTCAGGGACGCATTTTGGGCGATCTTTATGCCTACAACCGCGGTGAGTCCATAACCGTCGACACAGACCGGGGACAAGCGGAGAAGATTCTCGCGACGTTCGATCACTACATCATCATGGATGACGTTGAAGTCACCAATCTCGCGGAACAACTTACCGCACTGGGGCTCGCTGGGCCGGATTCGCACGCCGTGCTCGCGAAGGCCGGATTCGCGGTTCCCGAACTCCCGCCTCTGCAGATGCAAACTGTGCCCTGGCAGGGCATCGACTGCACAATAGTTCGCTGCGAAGACCCGCAGCATACGTCTTATGAGATCTGGATGGCGCCCGACCGCGTGCGGCAACTGTGGGACGCCTTGCTCGCCGCAGGAGCGACTCGAGTGGGCTCCGAGGCGCTGGAGTTGCAACGCATCGTCTCCGGCATTCCGCGCTATGGAGTGGACATCCGCGAGCGCGACCTGCCGCAGGAGACCGAGCAAGCGCGCGCCCTGAACTTCAACAAGGGATGCTACGTCGGACAGGAGATTGTCGAGCGCATTCGCTCCCGCGGAGCCGTTCACCGCAAGTTCGCAGGATTCCTGGCGGAGGGCGCGCAGGCCATTGCCGCCGGGCTCAAGGTTGTTGCCGGGGAGAAGGAAGTCGGCGAGATTACCAGCGCCGCTTCCCTGCAAACGGCCGCCGGCTCAAAGACCGTGGCGCTGGGATACATTCGGCGCGAAGTGGGTTTGCCAGGACGCGAGGTGACGATGGGCTCGGTCAAAGCGACCGTAGTGCCGCTGCCAGTTACCGATAGCCTCCTGTTGCAGGAAGACAGTTCCTTGGAACAGCGCCCCGCATGACCGCCCAAGGGGGGTGCCCCATTTCTCGCACTTTGTTGGCGCGAGAAGTCGGGGGTTGGATGATTCATCGGGAAGGTCGCGTCAAGTTCGCAGAAGGGCCGAAGAAGAAGATAGAGATCAAGACTGAGCGCCGCAAATCTGGAGCGCTTGCTGAGGAGAATGTTAAATGGCTGAGAAGAGACCGGAACAATCTGGCTTCAAGGTAACGGACCGGCGGTTGTTCACTGCAGAGGGCGAGTTGCGTTCCGACATACCCGAGGACGTGCAGGAGAAGGTTGAGGCGCCGAAAGTTGAGGCGCCGAAAGTTGAGGTACCGAAACCAGCGACCCCGATCGCGACGAAAGGACCTGCGTCTGCGGAAAAGACTCCTTCGCCCGTCGAATCCGATCTCTACGCGGATCGCGAAATGCCGGTCCCGCCCACCAGCGCCGAGCAGGAGGCCCAGGCCGCCGCCTACCACCAATCCTCCAAGGACCTGGATACACAGGTCGAGCTCAGCGGACATTCCGCCAAAGATTTCGAGATCACGTTTGAACGCTTCCTCGCCTCTCTCTACATGAGCGCCATGGTGCAACTGGGATTAATGCGCCAACAGGGCGCGCAGCCCGCGGTCGACATCATCGGCGCGCGTCAGACGATCGACACCCTGAGTCTCATCGCGGAAAAGACCAAAAACAATCTCACGTCAGCGGAAGAGAATTTCCTGCAGAACAGTCTTTATGAGTTGCGTATGGCCTATGTCGAAGTGACCAACGCGCTCGCACGGCCTCCGCAGACCGGCCCCGCCACCGGAACCACCGGAACCAGCAGAAGATGAGAGCGACCTTGACCGTGCTCGGCAGCGGTACGTCGATGGGCGTGCCTACGCTGGGCTGCGACTGTGCCGTGTGCCATTCGAGCGATCCTCACGATCGCCGCACGCGCCCGTCGATCATGCTCGAGTACGACGGTAAAGTCGCCCTCATCGACACGACTCCGGATTTTTACCTCCAGGCAGTCCGCGAGAACATTACCCGCGTAGACGCCGTACTCTACACCCACACCCACGCCGACCACATACTGGGAATCGATGACCTGCGACCTCTCAGCTATCGCCACAAACCGCAGAAGTTGCCGCTCTACGCGCGACCCGAGGCGGCGGCGTTTCTCCGCAGGATGTTCAGCTACATCTTCGACGCCGACTATAAATTCGGCGGCCTGCCTTTGCTCGAACTGCGCCCCATTGACGGTCCTGTGGATGTGTTGGGAGTGAAGTTCGAGCCGATAATTTTGATTCACGGGGAAACGCAGATCAATGGCTACCGCTTTGGCTCGGCTGCCTATCTCACCGACCACAGCGAAATCCCGGAGTCGTCGCTGCATCAACTGGAAGGGTTGGACATCCTGTTTCTGGATGCGCTCCGCCATAAGCCTCATCCAACCCACTCGACAGTCAAAAATTCGCTCGCCATCGTGGACCGGCTGAAACCGAAGCGCGCCTTCTTCACGCACATTTGCCACGACCTAGGGCATGAAGCCACCAACGCTACCTTGCCGCGTAACGTGCGTTTGTCGCATGACGGGATGAAACTGGAATTTGAAATTTGAACTTCTTTGCTACTGATTTGGCGGAGGAAGGCGAGTGAGAAAAACCCAAGCCCTATTCTCCGCCGAGAGCGCAGAGTGGGCCGAGACAACGGAAGTTTCAGAAGGACGCGTCGTGGCTTCGCTCAGCGAACTCGGCGATCTCGGCGGTTAATTCTTGTCGATGCAGGTTTTCCACAAACTCGAAGACGTTCCGGCAGACTTCGGCCCCGCGCTGGTCAGCGTGGGCAATTTTGACGGAGTCCACCGGGCGCATGCGCACGTGTTGCAGCAGATCGTTTCGCGGTCAAGAGCCAGCAAAGCAAAGGCGGTCGCAGTAACCTTTGATCCACATCCCACGCGCATTCTGCGTCCGGATGCCGATTTCAAGCTTCTTACACCCACTGCGGAAAAGCTCCGACTGCTTGAAGCCACCGGGATCGATGCCGTGCTGGTCCTTCCCTTCGGTCGCGATCTCTCTCTGATGACGCCGCGACAATTCGCCGAGCGCATTCTGAAAAAAAGGCTGCACGCTTCCGAAGTGCACGAAGGCTTCAATTTTAGATTCGGTCACAAAGCGTCCGGCGACATGAATCTGATGGCCGAACTCGGGCGCGAGATGGGATTTGATGTCAAGGTCTATCCCGAGATGACCTTGCGCGGGGAAACCGTCTCCAGCAGCCAGATTCGCAAGCTGCTCACTGCCGGACGCGTCAGCCGCGCGCGCCATCTTCTGGCGCGTCCATTTTGCATTCTCGGCACACCAGGCCGCGGCCGCGGCTACGGCTCGAAATACACCGTGCCCACCATCAACCTGGCCCGCTACGAGGAACTCATTCCCCGGGACGGCGTCTACATCACCTGGACGCGCGTCGGCAGCGAGCGTTTTGATTCAGTCACGAATGTGGGCAACCGGCCGACATTTGGAGCGGATTTGTTTGCCATCGAGACCCACTTGTTGGACTTCCATCCCCTGGAACTGACTCCGGAAACCGAAGTTGAAATATGCTTCCTCGAACGTCTGCGCGATGAGATCAAGTTCCCGTCCGTAGACACTTTGCGAGAGCAGATTGGCAGGGACGTGAAAAAAGCCCGGCGATACTTTCATTTACTCGAAAGAGCCAGCGGTAACGCCGGGAAGCATTGAACACCGTTCGTACGTGCTCTTCCGATTAACCACCCCGCCGCAATTCGCCGCTAGAATGTAGTTTCATTCAGGACTTATAACTCATGGACAAATTCATCATTCGCGGCGGAGACCCGCTGCTCGGCACTGTCCGGGTCAGCGGCGCGAAGAACGCCGCACTCCCGTGTATGGCTGCCGCGCTGCTCACCGACGAACCCGTCATTCTCGAGAACATTCCTCAGGTTCGCGACATTCAGACCACGCGCAACCTCCTGGCCGCCATGGGTGCCGAAGTCGAACTCGGCTACGGACGCGCCCAGCATCGCACCACGATCCACTGCGCCACCCTCTCCGCTCCTGAAGCCTCCTACGAACTAGTCAAAACCATGCGCGCCTCCACGCTGGTCCTGGGACCGCTCGTCGCTCGCTGCGGACACGCCCGCGTTTCCCTTCCCGGCGGCTGCGCTATCGGTCAAAGGCCCATCGATCTTCATATCAAGGGGCTCGAACAGCTTGGCGCAAAGATCGTGCAGGAACATGGCTACGTCGAAGCCACCACCGACCGACTCAAGGGCGCGGAAATTGTTTTCGACAAGATCACCGTCACCGGCACCGAGGACCTGATGATGGCCGCGACCCTCGCGGACGGCGAAACCATTCTGCAGAACTGCGCTCGCGAGCCCGAAGTAGCCGACCTGGCCGCCCTTCTGAACAAGATGGGCGCGAAGATCGAAGGCGCCGGAACATCCACGATCCGGATCAAAGGCGTGAGCAAGTTGAAAGGCGCCAAGCACCGCATCATTCCTGACCGCATCGAAGCCGGCACGTTCATCATCGCCGGGGCTATGACGGGAGGCGATCTCAACATCGCCGGCTGTGATCCGTCGCACCTCGAAGCGCTCCTCGGCAAACTGCACGAGGTCGGCGTCAAAACCAGATCCACGGCTGACTCCGTCCGCGTCATGGGCGACAATCCTTTTACGGCCGTTGACCTGTCCACCGAAGAGCATCCCGGATTCCCCACCGACTGCCAGGCGCAATTCATGGCGCTGGCAACGCAGGCGGAAGGCATGTCCATCATCACCGAGAATATTTTCGAGAACCGCTTCATGCACGCGCAGGAACTGGTCCGCATGGGCGCCAACATCAAGATTGAAGGGCGTCGCGCCGTCGTCCGCGGCAAGACTCCGCTGAGCGCCGCCGCCGTGCTGGCCAGTGATTTGCGCGCCTCCGCGTCGCTCGTGCTCGCCGCCCTTGTTGCCGACGGCGAAACCATCATCGACCGCGTCTACCATATCGACCGCGGGTATGAACACATCGAAGAAAAGTTAAAAGGCGTCGGCGCCCAAATCCGCCGCATCGGCGAGATGTTTCCCAAACGAGCCGCTGCTGTGAAATAAATCTTAGCCACAGAGGACACAGAGTTTCAACGGAGGCGCCAAAATGAATTCCTCTATGGGACTCGGCGTCGTTTTGGTTCAAGCTTTGCTTACTCCCGAGTCAGCCGCTCGATCAAAGCCCGGTGCTGCGGATAACGCGCGACCAACTCCTGATTCCTCCCCATCTCGAGGTCCTCAAAATCAAACCCCGGCGCAACCGTGCATCCCACGAGAGCAAACGAATTCCACTCCGCCACGTGCGACGCGAACCAGCACCCGGCATCGACCACCGCCTGCAAAACCGCACCCGCTTCCAGATCGCGGCCGAGAAAAATCCGCGAATATTCTCCCTCTGGATCGATTACATGCAATGCCAGCGGTTCCCCGGCGTAGAAGTGCCAAACCTCATCCGACCGCAGCCGGTGAAACGCGGAGAAGTCCTCCCTCTCCAGCAGGAAGTAAATGGCCGTCGAGGCCGCGCGGGCTCCACCGAACCCGGCCGGCAGCGCCTCGGACGCGATCACCATTTCCGACCGGTACGTCTGCCGGAAATACCCTCCCTCGGGATGCGGTTCGAGCTGCAGGTTCTCAATCCAGTACTTCGCGTTCTGGTTCGTCAATTTTGGCTCCGTCGCGAATAAATCTCGGAAATCTGCGTTTTCTTGTCAAGACCCTTTGGACGATGTTGTTCCTCGATCTGGCTGATTCCGTGGGATATATGCAGCTTGAAAACTTGCCGGTCTGCCCCTTCGATCCGATCTTCTGAATATATAGAGCTGGATAGAGGCGGAGATTTTTTTCAACCACCACAAAGCCGTCGCAGTAGATTCTCTCCGCGCTGGGCGCCAAACCCATCGGTGGCAGTCTAACGCTGTTCAGGGAAGTGTCATCCAGGAAGTCCTGGCCGCAGTCAAGAAAGGCGAAGCGAAATTACGATGCCGATGAAGGAACAGTTCTACGGCATGCGCGAATTCGGGTTTGAAGATCCGGAAGGCTGGGTCATCACCATCGCGGAAAAAATAAAGTAGGCCGGTTTTACCAAAGAATTCACCGGGGACACAAGGCGGTGAGCCTCATGTCCCCGGTGCATTCACTTACGAAGCGATCGGGTGAGCGACTATTTTACCTGGATCTTCGTGCCGGTCGAATCAAGCGAGCCCTGAACGCGAACGC
>Ga0209006_10000701_pt1 | contig 31225 bp, 28 predicted proteins | sample JacPin_JW_Ref_O2_FD_188567 | JGI IMG/M metagenome (GOLD analysis project Ga0209006, IMG submission 188567) | Forest soil microbial communities from Algoma, Ontario, Canada - Jack Pine, Ontario site 1_JW_Ref_O2 (SPAdes) (version 2) | ecosystem: Environmental > Terrestrial > Soil > Boreal...
GCGAGAGGTGAGAACAAGCTTTTACGCTTGTTCGAAAAGACTGGAACGGCGCACCTTAGCACGCGCCCCGCCCGGATGACAAGTGCGCACCAGCTACATCCAGCTACATCAGCTACATTGTCGGTAGCAGATGATATGTCCGGTCGAGGTAGCACGTGAGATGTCCGCTTTGCGGGCGGTGAGAGTTAGGAGACCATGGTAAGCATGGAGTTCTACTCGAAGGCCGTGATGGAGCAGGTGATGAAAATACAGACGACAGGAAGACCGACTCCGAACCTGGCTTGGGCATCGAAATCGCCGAACCCTCTGCCGTACGCAATTGTCGGCGTAATGAGCCGCGTCCGCTCCCAAGCTAGGAAAATGCAGAGTTCACGAAATGTATGTTACATACGGTTATACTAAACAAAGTAATGCGATTATGTTCGCTATCAGCAGCATTGACTATATTGCTTAAGAATGTCCGCGGCGAGCCTGGGATTGCGATTTCTTGTGTAAACACTCTGAGAATCATCGCTTACGCCGATTGCTTTGAATCTCATGAGCCCGGTTCGGAGAAAGATGATAATGTACGTGCGAAAACTGGCTGTAAGCACCGCCCTTGCACTCGCTTTTGTCCATCCACTGTCTGCCGCGCAGGAAATCACCGTGGCCGCGGCGGCGGACCTTCAGTCTGCGATGCAAGACGTCTCGGCACGGTTCCAGAAGGAAACCGGCAAAACCGTGAAACTCATCTACGGTTCGTCGGGAAGCTTTTTCCAGCAGATTCAGAACGGAGCGCCATTTGACGTGTTCTTTTCTGCCAATCTTGATTACCCAAAGAAATTGGAGGCGGCGGGATTGACGGAACCGGGAAGCTACTACCCATATGCCAGGGGCAAGATTGTGATTTGGGTTCCGAAGGACTCAAAGCTTGACCTGTCTTCAGGCATGAAGGCTCTTCTCGACCCTTCTGTTAAGAAAATCGCTGTCGCAAACCCGCAGCACGCTCCCTACGGGCAGGCCGCAGTAGCTGCGTTGCAGAAAGAGGGCCTCTACGAGAAAGTGAAAGACAAGTTTGTGCTGGGCGAAAACATTTCACAGACGGCATCCTTCGTTGTTTCCGGCTCGGCTGACGTGGGCATCGTGGCTTTGTCGCTCGCTCTGTCTCCAAACATGAAAGACAAAGGACTTTACGTCGAGATCCCCGGCGGCGAATATCCACCGATCGAGCAGGCTTGCGTAATTCTTAGTTCGTCAAAAAATAAAGAGACGGCCCGCCAATTCGTGTCCTTCGTGAAAACCGCGGCTACGGCTGAGGTGCTGAGGAGCTACGGCTTCGACGTGCAAGGTATTGAAGCCAAATGACTTGACGTTTTGATGCACACACCTGCCTTCAGCTTTCCCGATCGGTACGGCACTCGGGCGGCAACAGCGACTTCGGTTTTTGTTCCGCATGCTGGTGTAAGATGGGGCAGTTCTTCTTCCGCCCCTTCGTCTGCATATCTGAGGTGAAAGTATGAACGACTCGGGCTTGCCTTTGATCGCCCCCTATCGGTGCCGCGATTGCGGTAGCCAGTCCGCTTTCCGCTCGCGTCGCAGGACCTTGGCCGAACGCTTTGTCTTGCCGTTGTTTCTTCTGAAGCCAGTACGCTGTGGAGAATGTTTCAGGCGCGACTATCGGCTGATTTTCACCGATGTGCGTGATCGAATGTCGGAAGATCCGAGGCTCGCGTCACCCAAAGCGCCGCCGGCCCCGAACCGCAACGTTGCCTAGGTGCAGCATCGCCGCTATACTGCAGGAATTGCAGCAAAGATTGACCGCAGCGGATTTGACTGCGGGCACGACGAGGAGGCCGTCTTCAGCAGTAATGAGGACCAAATCCGGACCAGCCACACCAGTGGCGTAGTTGCAGGGCATCCCATTGTTTCGAAAGAACGTTCGCCCGGTCCAGTCCGCATCCGGGTTCAGCGACTAGCGGAAAGTCTCTTCACCGTTCTCTTCCCTTCTGATTGCCGCCGCATTTGCGGCGAGCCATTGCTGAATATTTCCCGGCTGCGGGTTTGCCTCGATTGCCTGGTCAGCGTCCCTGCGATCCGCGGCAAGGTTTGCTCTATCTGCAGGGACAGGGTGCTTTCTTCCTGCGCGGAAAGAGATGAGGATGGTCTGCGGCGATGTCCGGCGTGCCGGCGCATCGCTCGTCCCTTTGCCCATGCCGTGGCCCATGGCAGTTACGAAGGTGGGCTGAGCGAACTGGTTCATCGGCTCCAGTTCAACGGCGTCGTGGCGCGCACGCTGAAATTGGCATCTAACTACGCTGAATTCCGGCTGGCCCGGGTATGGCCATCCAGCCGCAGAGAACGAGCAGCGGGAAGATGTTTGGGTGACCACCGCAATGAGTTAGTTCAAGGGTGAGAAAGAGGATTCGGGCTTCGGCCCCTGAGGGCAGGAAGTTATGTCACTAAGGATGGACCACGATGCAGGTTCCCGGCATGCCGCCGGCCTGTTCTCGCCAGCAGCCACGCATCGGCCGGGCGACGGCCACGCCCTGCTGGCGCCCGTTCTCGTGCTGAACGCGTCTTATGAGCCCATTAATGTCTGCGCCGCGCGCCGCGCGTTGGTCCTAGTGCTCAAGGGCGTGGCCATGACCGAAGAAGAGAATGGACACTTTCTGCACTCGGCTCGCGTAGCGATGCGCCTACCCTCGGTGATCCGTCTGCTCGAGTACCGCCGCATTCCGCATCAGAGCCGCGCGCTCTCTCGTAAGAATATCCTGCTGCGTGACCGCAATACCTGCCAGTATTGCGCCACCGTGCTGCCATCGAGTGAACTGACGCTCGACCACGTGATCCCGCGCTCGCGCGGAGGCTCGTCCACCTGGGAAAACCTGGTCGCCTGCTGCCACGCCTGCAACCGCCGCAAAGGTAACCAGCATCCTGTCGAAGCCGGCATGAAGCTGATGCGCGAGCCACGCGCCTTCAATTTGCACACTAGCCGGCATATCATGCGGTTGATGGGGCGGTCGGATGATAAGTGGCGGAAGTATTTATTCTACTGAGAGCTTTAAGGTTGCGACTCGGAGGTTTCAACGTCTCACGATTTTCAATCAACCCTGTTCACTGCGAAATACAGCAAAGAACTGATGCGATCCCCTGCCGCATTAATAGACGTTCGCCGCAAAGAACGCCGCTCAGCATGACCACGCTCAAAGATTGCCCTGAACGATCGATCTCGTGACTTTGCAAGCTTGAAACTCTGCAGCCTTGAGACTTACTGCTTGGGCGCGTTCGGATCCTTCTGGTCCGGCTTTTTCTGATCCGCTGGTTTCTCACCCTTGGGCACTTCCTTGCCTTCGTACAGAATCTTCACGTTCGAACCGAAACGCTTGTAGTCCTCGTACTTCACGACTTCTTTGATGTGCACATCTTCCATCTTGAAGTGCAACTCGTCGTCCGCCTTGGTGTAGACCGGAAACCAGTATTTGTCGTCGATCTGCTGCCGCCAGGTCGTGAACTTAGGAAACAAATTCTCCTGGTTGCCATGTTTCTCGCGGATGTCGGGAACGGTTTTGCCATAAGTCTTCACGATCTGAAAGTCGTGATCGTCGACCCAGACGCGTCCCTGGAAGTAGCGCTTCTTGCCTTCGATTTTTTTGGGCGCGATGTCGAAAACGAAGCAATTCAGCTCGTCTTCTTTTTGCTGGCCGACATAGAGGATGTTGTACTCCGGCAGATCTTCGGTGGTGAGAACAAATGGCAGGCGGTGGCGAATGTCCTCAAAATCTTCCTGCGACATGAAGATCTTCGTCAGACTCGACTGCGGAGCGAACACCACGTTCTCGATGCGGTGGCCCTTGTCGTCGAACATCACGTCGAAGACTTCGTGATACTCGCCATCTACCGTACTTCCATCCACGGTCTGAACTCTTACGTCCTGGCGGTAGGTGTACTGGTCGCGCGCCTTGGCGAATTCCGTTTCTTTCGCAGCAAAGCGTTTGATAATGTCTTCCGGGGTCGTGTCTCTGGGAGGCGTGTTCTCGAGCGGTCCCTCTTGAGCGCGACCGGGTAGTGCTACCAGTGCGCAGGCGCCCAAGGTTAGCCACAACAGCAGACGGGCAGAGGCGTATTTCATACGTCTATTTTATCGAAATTGATGAAAGGCTGTCGCAGGGACAGAAATATAGGCGTCGCGCACAGCCCGCGCGAACGGAAAACCGGGCCCAGACTTCAAAATGGCAGCCACCGCGGCAACCCAACCCTCCAACCCCTCTCCGCTCAGTGAGGCCGGAGGGAAGGGTGCTGCAGTTCTGCCACTCATTTGGATGCCTTCTCGGAAAAGAGGTTGGTTAAGAAAGCTGCCTGCGAAACTAGTCCCCGGTGTTAGAACCGGTACGGTGACGGCCTCCGGTATTTCATTAGGAAGTCATGCTTCTGATTCATGAATCCGACGGCGGAGTTAGCTTCGCGGTCAAAGTGCACCCCCGCGCGCGCAAGAACGCCATCACGGGCGAACTGGGCGGTGCGCTCAAAGTCTCGCTGACCACGCCTCCGGTCGAGGGCCGGGCCAACGAAGCCTGCATTGAGCTTTTTTCAAAACTTTTGAAGCTGCCGCGATCTTCCGTTACCATTACGTCCGGTCAGACCAGCCGGAATAAAGTGCTACGGGTCGGGGGAGTGACGGGCCAGTATATTCGAGATCAACTGCTCGGCTGATCGCGGGCGGGAGCGCCCGCGCCACAAAACCACAGGAGTGAATTTGGCTTTCTCTCAACGCTTCGAGGAAATCCGCACCGGGTTCGAGCAGCCGTTCTGGATCGCCAACATCACCGAAATTTTTGAGCGCCTTGCCTACTACGGGGCGTTTGCTTCGCTCGCCTTGTATCTGCAGGAGCAGCTTAACTTTTCCACCGAGCAGACCGGAACGCTGACCGGAATCTTCGGCGGTATGGTGTGGTTCCTGGCGATTTTCGGCGGAGCCGCGGCCGACCGCCTAGGATTCCGCCGCGCGCTTTCGGTGGCCTACCTCATCCTTGGCGCTTCTTATTTTCTGATCGGCTCGATTGGAGCCCCGTGGCTGGCTTCCATCCGCAACACGGTGCCGCTCGGCCTTTTTGTCGGCTTCATTCTGATGTTGCCCGCGCTTGGGATTTCACTCGTCAAACCGTGCGTGGTAGGTACAACGGCGCGCGCCTCGAAAGAGAATGTTCGCTCCATCGGCTACTCGATCTACTACACCATGGTCAACATCGGCGGCGCTGCCGGACCCTATTTTGCCTCCTGGGCCCATCGCCACCTGGGAGTCGAAAATGTTTACCGGGTGGCGGCGCTCAGCGTCTTTGCAATGTTTTTTGTCGTTCTGCTTTTCTTCCGCGAGCCCCGGAAGGCCGGCGATGCACCCCCTCCCTCAATTGCGACGGTCGCGCGCAATTTTTGCGTTGTGCTGGGAAATTACCGGCTGGTTTTGCCCGTGCTCTTTGTTGCCCTGCTGCTACGCATCGCGCTCTGGTTGAAGCCGGAGTGGAGCGTGCCGTGGTGGGTCTGGGCTGGTTTATTCGCGATCATGCTCGCGGGCATCAGCCGCTTTATGTGGTTTCTCGTGATCTTCGCGGGCTACTGGATTGTTTTCTGGCAGCAGTACATCAGTTTACCGGGCTTCATCCACGGCTACATCAATCCGCAGGCGGATGTCGAAATGATTCTGGTGGTAGACGGGCTGACGGTCATCTGTCTGACCTTGGCAGTAAATTTCCTCACGCGCCAGATCCCCGCATTCGCAGCCGTCATTTTGGGGACCGTGATTACTTCCCTCTCGTGGTTGATCCTCGCATTCCGGCCAACGATCTGGGGAGCGGTCTTCTCTCTATTCTTTCTGGCGCTGGGGGAAATGATCCAGGCGCCGCGCTACTACGAATACATTTCCAGGCTTGCACCTCCGGGGCAGCAGGGGACGTACATGGGATTTGCGTTTGTGCCGATCGGCATCGGTTCTCTGATCGGCGGGCCGTTCGGCGGATTTCTTCTGCATCAGTTTGGAGAAGTCCAACACCGGCCGACCATGATCTGGTTTTGGATAACCGGGATCGGGCTGGCCACCGCCGCTGGGTTATGGGTATATGACCTTTTTTGGCGGCGGGAAAGCAACCTCAAAGCTTGACTTTGGCATTGGCCTCTGGAATTATTCGCCCCCAGCGAGCAAATCAGAAGGGAGGTTCTATGCCACATTTCCTTCAGCAAGCCGCATATTCGCGCGCAGGATGGGAAGCGTGGGTCGCGAACCCCGCAAAACTGCATTGCAGCGGTGCGGCCCGCGATCGAAAATTGGGAGGCAAGATTGAAGCCGCGTGGTTTTCTTTTGGAGACTACGACGTTGTGATCATCTAGATTTGCCTGACAAGGTGAGCGCTGCGGCCATTGCCATGGCATTCGCGGCCGGGAGAGCCTGTAAGTCGGTCGAGACCATTGCACTCGTCTCGCCCGAAGAAGCAACCCCAGCCTTGAGAAAAGCCGAGGGAATGCGGTTACCGGCCGGCGGCCGTCGCGGGCCGCGCTGCCTAACGCCCACAGGGACCTTAACAACAACCGGCGGCCGTCGCAGGCCGCCTTTTCTTGATCGTTTCGGACTTGAAATCGATGCCCTTACGCAAACCCAGACCGGCGGATGTTGCCGCGCAAATCCGGCGCGCGCTCAAAGACGGCGGTTCGGCAGAGCACGCCGCTGGCGTTCAGTGGTTCTTTAAGGACGAAATCAGATCGCACGGCTGGTATACGGCTGCTTTGCGGCGGGCCGTGCGGCGTTGCCGCGGGGAAATCTTGCGGGAGCACGATTTCGATTTTCTCGTGAGTGTAGCCGACAACCTGTTCTCCGGACCGGTACTTGAAGAGAAAGTCGCCGCAGTGTTTCTGCTGGAAAAACTTGACGCACAATTCGGAGATCGCGAGTTCCAGCTGTTCGAAGCGTGGCTGGACCGGATCAGCAGTTGGGCCGATCACGACGGACTGGTGCACTACCTGATCGCTCCGATGGTGGCGGCGAATCCGGCGCGGGTCAAGGATGCGTTCCGCTGGGCGAAGTCGCGAGAGCACTGGCACCGGCGGGCGGCTTGTGTGGCGATGATTCGCGGAGCGCGGGCGAAGATGTTCTTTCCGGAGATTGTGAAGCTCTCTGATTTCCTGTTAGCCGACCGCGACGACATGGTGCAGAAGGGTTTGGGCTGGCTTTTACGAGAGACCGCAAAATTCGACGCGAAGCGGACCGTGCCGTATTTGATGCAGATTCGCGGGCGCGCTCCGCGGCTGGTGTTGCGGACGGCGTGCGAGACGCTGCCGGCGACGACGAGAAGAAAGGTTCTGGCCTCGATTTCGTAGACAGGTATACCGTCCCGCCGGGACTTGTTCAATATTTCCGGGCTCACCCAGGACTGACCTCCTGGGCTGAAATCTGCCGCCGCTTCGCGGCTGGAGCAGGGCAGAATAGTCCTGTTTTGCCCTCCCCCAACATCTCGCCGTGAACGGAGCGATGATCTTCCTGATTGGAACTCCTCCTACTTCTCCCCGATGCTGGGACTGGACAGAGTGCTTGGCATCACCAGTTCGTGATGCCCCCGGTTCGCGTGTCGACGGGACGGGTTCGGCCGAGGCAGACATCCGGCGCAGTTCAGCAGCCAGGCAGGGGATTTTTCACGCTAAATCCCCGGGCGATTCGCCCAAATCCTCCCTCTTGTTTACAATAAGGGTTTGCCCATGGAGCTTGCTGCCATTCAGTCCGCGCTGCGCGAACGCAACATCGACGCGTGGCTGTTCTACGACCACCATCACCGCGATCCGATTGCCTACCGCGTCCTTGGCTTGCCTGCAGGCATGATGGTGACGCGGCGGTGGTTCTACCTGATACCGGCCGAGGGCGAGCCGGTAAAACTCGTTCACAAGATTGAAGCGGGTCATCTCGATTCCCTGCCCGGCAAGAAAAATCAATATTCGGGCTGGAAGGAATTGTTCGAGAAGCTGAAGTCCATTCTGGCGAACCACCGCGACCTCGCCATGCAGTACTCGCCGAACAACATAGTGTTCACGATTTCGCTTGTGGATGGCGGCACTATCGATCTGCTCCGCGGCCTGGGTAAGAACGTGGTCAGCTCGGCGGATCTGGTGGCACAGTTCGAGTCCACCTGGAGCGAAGAGCAGATCCAGTCGCACTTCGCGGCGCGCGACAGCATCGACTCCATCGTAGCCGCTGCGTTCAAGGAGATCGGCAAGCGTGTCCGCAACGGAGGCACAACCGAGCACGAAATCCAGCAGTGGTTCGCCGAGGCATTCGGCCGCGAGAATCTGCTGACCGACGATCCGCCGATTGTTGCCGTCAACGCCAACGCGGGCAATCCGCACTACGAACCGCATGCCAGCAATGCCGTGCCCATTCGCGAAGGCGACCTCGTTTTACTCGACGTGTGGGGCAAGAAAAATACGCCCAATGCCGTGTACTACGACGTTACGTGGATGGGCTTCGTCGGTCGGGCCGCGTCGGGGCGCATGTATGAAGTTTTCGAGATTGTGCGCGACGCGCGCGACGCCGGAGTGAAGACCGTGCTCGACGCCATCAACTCGGGGCGCCGGATCGCCGGATGGGAAGTGGATAAGGCTACGCGCGACCACATTCAGAAAGCCGGCTACGGAGATTATTTTATTCATCGTACGGGACATTCCATCGGGACCGACGTCCATTCCAACGGAGCCAACATGGACGATCTGGAGATTCACGACGAGCGGCAGATTCTTCCCAACTCCTGCTTCTCCATCGAACCGGGCATCTACCTGCCGGAGTTTGGCGTACGCAGCGAAGTAAATGTGCTGGTACGCGCGAAGTCGGCCGAAGTGACCGGGAAAATTCAGCGCGAGATTGTGAACATCTGAATGGCAAATATCACGACAGAAAAAACGAGAGTAGTGCAGGCCCAACCGATGAGCATCATGGCCGTACTCGCTCCTGCGGTGGGCTGGCTGATTCCAGGCGCGGGACACATGATCCAAAAGCGCTGGATTCGCGGCTTATTGCTGTTTGTGTCGATTGCAATGCTTTTCTTGCTGGGGCTCGCGATGCAAGGCCGCATCTATAAAGCCAACGGCGGCGATATTCTCGACATTCTCGGTTTCATCGGCGATGTGGGTGCGGGCGGCCTTTACATCCTGACGCTGGCGAACGATTGGGGCCAAGGCGCGATTGCCTTTGCAACTGCCGACTATGGAACGAAATTCATGATCGTTGCGGGATTGTTGAACTTCATTGCCGTCGCCGACGCTTATCACATCGCCATTGGGAAGAAAAGATGAAACAGTTCTCAGTTCCCAGTTCTCGGTTCTCAGCTAAAACTTCTCCGCGGAGATCGGCGCATTGACCATCACACTCAACCATTTCAGCGCGGCGGCTGTGTTTGCTCTGTTCGCCTCGATCGTATTCGGCATTACTCACCGCGAAACCACGCGCGAGATGGTGCGCTACGGCCTCTACTGTTTCGCCATGTTTCTGGGCGGAGTGCTGGTGGCGGGCTGGGCGATGTGGGTGCTGAGGAGGTAGCTTCCGATCTTAAGCTCTTGGCCATCCGTTTGCGGCTCACCATCGCTGGCCGCGCTTCAGACCGCAAACCTCGACCGCGAGAAAGCTAACCGTCATGAGCTGACGGCTCAAAGCTGTCCTTCACCCTTCCCACACGAACGCATCAAAAATCCTCTTGGATTCGAAATGCAGACGCCGGTAAAGCGCGACGGCCCGGGCGTTCGCCTCGGTCACGGTCAGCGACAGTAGGGCAAAGTTTCGGGTCCGCAGATTGGCTTCGGTTGCTGCCAGCAAGGCTTCGCCGATCCGGCGTGAACGATAGTCGGGCAGGATGCACACCTGGGTGACGTGGCCCACGTCATGCCGCACGCGTGAACACAAAATCAGCCCGATCAGATTCTTCGCCCGGCGATCCACGGCTACAAACGACGACTCGGCATCGAACACGCCACAGCCTGGAAAGCGCACGATGTTGTTCAGGAAGCGCAGCGATCCGCTGAGGGTGTGATATTGATCGTTGATCTGAGCATCAACGTGGCTGCGATAAGCCGCCGTAATGACCGCGGCAGCGGGTTGATAGTCCGCTTCGGTCCAAGGTCGGATTTCGACCTCGGGATGGGCAGGAACTCTTTCTGTCGCTGCTTTTCCCAATGTCAGCGTCATGAAAAGGCGCGGATGCCGCTCGAATCCCGTCTCCTGAAACGGTCGCGAAACCGAGTTGGCCTCGTGGGCCAGCAGTTGCGCTTCCACCCGATGAATCCCCGGAGACTGCTGCAAGGTCTCGATCACGTGGGTCAACAGTTTCAACTCGACTTCGCGGGCGTTGGGAAGACGATTGCCGTTGGTGACGTAGAGATCGCCAATCACGCCCTTGTTGCCCTCGTACACAAAAAACGAGTAACCGAAGACGCGGCCTCGATCGACGGCGGCGTATCCCGGCAGGATTTTCGCGTCGACATAGCGAAGAATCATTTCCGCTGAGCCGGAGTAATCCCACGAAAGCAGGCGTGCCCAGACTTGGGTTTCGTCCTCGAGTAACGGACGCAGGTCAACCGACGAAAAATGTCTGAGGTCGAGGATCTCCAAGCGGACTCCTGCAGCGGCGGCCGCAAGGACGGCGGCAATAGTCGCGGCAAAATTTCGAGTGTAGTGGGTTCGCGGACCGGAGGCAAACCCGACGAACAACCAGTAGCAACAGTTGGCACCCACACCTTAGCTCCTGTGTTTACACTCACGCTTCTCCGTGTTGGCCGTCACCGAACCGGCGCCAGGGTCGGGTATTCTGCGACACGACTGGCCGATATCGTGGCGCTAACTTCCATGCTTACTACGGTTTATATCGCCCTGCCTCCTGAATCGCCGGGTGCTTGAACGCACATGCTTCTGTGACCTCGGTCACAGGGTGCCGGCGCCGTTCCCCTCATAATCACATCCTGTGGATTGAATTCCGGAGTCATTCGCACTCCTCAGTGGGGGGATGTCGTGGCAAAAGGACGCGTTTCCATCGTGGTTGAGCGCTGCAAGGCCTGTGGCTTTTGCGTGGAGTTTTGTCCCACGCACGTGCTGGCGCTCTCTTCCGCCTTCAATTCGAAGGGCTATCATCCGCCGCACGTGATCCATCCGGAAAAATGCAGCGGCTGCGATCTCTGCGGCATGTATTGCCCGGACTTCGCCATCAACGGAACGAAAGTCCCGAAAGCCGACGGAGGTGAGAAGTGAAAGCCGATCCACACGGAGTTTTGACGGGCACGCACTTTCTCGACGGCGACCACGCCTGCTGTGAGGGCGCTCTGGCAGCCGGGGCGAGATTTGCGGCCGGGTATCCCATCACGCCTTCCACCGAAGTGGTCGAACGTTTCGCGGCACGCGTCCCCACGGTGGGTGGAACCTTCATTCAGATGGAAGACGAACTCGCCGCCTCGATCACGCTGCAAGGCGCCGTGTGGGGCGGGGCGAAAGCATTTACGGTAACGTCCGGTCCGGGCTTCTCGCTCATGATGGAACACATCGGATACGCCGCCATGACGGAAACACCCTGCGTGTTCGTCGACGTGCAACGCGGCGGCCCCTCCACCGGACTTCCCACTCTCCCCGCGCAAGCCGACATGATGCAGGCACGCTGGGGATCGCACGGAGACTACGAGATCATCGCTCTCTGTCCGAACTCGCCGCAGGAGTGCTTCGACCTGACCATCAAGGCATTCAACTTTGCAGAAGAATTTCGAGTGCCGGTGATGTTCATGATGGACGAAGTAGTCGGACACATGACCGAGAAGGTTGTGATTCCTCCTGCCGACGAGATCGAAGTGACGCCGCGCAAGCATACGCACAAATCCGTGGAAGATTATCTGCCGTATGCAACCAACGGCGACCTGGTGCCGGAAATGGCCCATGCAGGCGACGGCTACAATTTCCACGTCACGGGCCTGACCCACGATGAGCGCGGCTATCCGAACATGACGCCTCAGACGCAAGACCAGCTCGTGAGGCGACTGCAGAACAAGATTAAAAACGCGGCCGACCGAATCTGCCTGTTTGAAGAAGATCGACTGGAAGACGCCGATGTGGCCGTGGTTTGTTACGGCATCACCTCGCGCGTGGCGCAACGTGCAATCGATGCGGCGCGCGACCGCGGACTGAAAGTCGGCAAACTGCGCCTCATCACCGCCTGGCCTTTCCCCGCGAAGAAGATTCGAGAGCTGGCCTCGCGCATTAAGGCATTCGTCGTGCCTGAGCTCAACCTTGGGCAGATGGTGCACGAGGTCGAGCGCGCCGTCAACGGCAAGGCCAAAACGTTCGCCGTGTCGCATGCCGGCGGCGGAGTTCACAATCCGGATGAAATTCTGAACACCATCGTGGAGGCAAGCCGATGCTGAACATTCTGGACAATACGCCCGACCACACGGTCAATCCCGTCGAACAGTTTTTGCGAAGCGACCGGATGCCGCATATCTGGTGTCCCGGCTGCGGGATCGGGACCACGGTTAACTCCTTCGCCCGCGCGCTGATCGAATCGAAGATTGATCTTAAGTCCCTGGCACTGGTGTCGGGCATCGGTTGTACGGGACGCGTCGCCGGCTATGTGAAGGTTGATTCGTTTCACACCACGCACGGCCGTGCGATTCCGTTTGCGACCGGCCTGAAGCTGGCGAATCCCAAGCTCAATGTCGTGGTCTATTCCGGCGATGGCGACCTTTCTGCAATCGGCGGCAATCATCTGATCCACGCCGCGCGGCGCAATATCGATCTGAAAGTTATCTGCGTGAACAATCTGATTTATGCGATGACCGGCGGGCAAACCGCGCCGACCACACCCGGCCATGCCACTACCTCGACCAATCCCTACGGAACGTTCGAACCCTCATTCAACTTGCCGCATCTGGTGGAAGCCGCTGGTGCCGTGTATGTGGCTCGCTGGACGACTTTCCATGTGCGTCAACTTGCGCGTTCGATCAGCGAAGCCTTCCAGAAAAAAGGATTCTCGTTTATCGAAGTCATCTCGCCCTGTCCTACGCTCTACCAGCGCCGCAACAAAATGGGCGACGGCCTCGATGCCATGAAGTTCTACAAGGAAAACAGCAAGGTAAAGCACGGCGCGCCCACCAGCGAGGTCGGGCTCACGCTGAATGGAGAGATCGCAGTCGGGAAGTTTGTGGACCGCAACCGGCCCGACTATCAAACCATGATGCGCGCGCAGTACCAATCTACGCTGGGCGAACGCTACATCGAAGAACCAGAAACGGAGTGCGTATGCGGCTGACCGAGATTCGTGTTGCCGGCTTCGGAGGCCAGGGTGTCATCCTCTCCGCCATCGTGCTGGGCAAAGCAGCATCCCTTTATGACAACGGCTTCGCCACCATGACACAGAACTTCGGCCCGGAAGCGCGCGGCGGAGCCTGTAGCGCTCAGCTCATTCTATCCGACTCGCCCGTGTTGTATCCCTATGTCACACGGCCCGACATCATGGTCGTCATGTCGCAGGAGGCTTACCACCGCTTCGCGCCGGAACTGAAACCGCAGGGCGTGCTGATCGTGGAAGAAGATCTGGTCCGCGTCTCTGATCTCGAGCCTAATTCCAAAGTCTATCGCATTCCCGCTACACGCATTGCCGAGGAACTTGGCAAACGCATGGTGCTGAACTCCGTGATGGTGGGATTCTTCACCTCGGTTACAAAGCTTCTGACCGCGGATGCAGTTCGCAAAGCTGTCGCCGACTCAGTACCAGCAAGTTTCAGGGAACTCAATCTGAAGGCGTTCGAGAGAGGATTCGAGTACGGCAATGCGGAACGAGCCGCGGCTCCCCCGAGGGCTGGACTCCAGGAACTGACATACTCGAGCGAATAGGATCGGAATCTTAGTCACTACGGCTTACCCGGCTGGGGCTTTGCGCCCGCGGCGGCGACCCAATAATAGTCCACATTCTGCGGCGCATAGTGGCCAAGCAACAACACCCGCCGCCCTGCTGTTTGCTTCGCGACATTCCCCCTCCAGCTCGACGGAGCCACCAGCAGATGTTCCTCGGCGGGGATGCTTCCCGCTTCGTAGCGCTCCGCAGGTTGGTTCCGATAGAAAGTAAGTCCGAATTCAACCTCGCGCGGAACACCGTAGACAGCTAGAGGAAGCTGATGGGTTTCCACACTCGCTATTTCTATCGCCAGTGGGCGCGCCGACAGGGTCTGGTCGATAGACGCGGTGCCGACCTTGAGCACTGCTGCGACCGACAACACAACCGGGATCAGAGTCACAAAACGCAGCATGCGCAGGCGGAGGCGGCTGACCAGAGTAAGTGCAATGGCCGCACATAGAGCGAACGCAATCCCCAGAGCGATCAGCATGGGCCGGCCAGCAGGAAGCCGGTGCTCGGTGATGAGATAAGCAATGAGCACAGACGGAACGATCGGCATAGCCGCGACGAGCGCGTGCAGCACTGCCAATCCTTTTGAAACGTTAACGTCGTCCGCGAGTTTGCGGCGCAAGTAATCCGCGAGCAACACCGCGCCTGCGGGAATAGCGGGAAGAATGTAGCCGGGAAGCTTCGATTGTGAGATAGAAAAAAACGCCACCGGAACCAGCAGCCAGCAGCCAGCGAACACACTGAACTGCCATTCCAGATCAGGTTCAGCAACGACGGACCTGCGCTCGGCCCACCAGATTCGGACTGATGCTACGCAAGCCGCGACTACGAAAACGGTCCAGGGCACAAAAGCGAGAGCCGTGATGGGAAGGTAATACCAGAAAGGTTGGCGGTGGTGATACAGGTCGCTGGAAAAACGGGCCAGATTGTGCTCCAGAATAAACTCACGAAAGAATTGCGGATTGCGCAGCTCGACCGCGATGTACCATGGCAGTGCGATCGCACAGAACAAGAGAATGGCTGGCAGCCACGCCGTTCTCCAGACGAGCCGAGATTCGCGCGCTCCCAGCGCAAACACTACGATGACCGCCGCGGCCAGAAAGGGCGCGACCGGACCTTTGGCCAGCATGCCTAGCGCCATACAGGCATAAAACAGCACAAGATAAGTTTGCTTGCCGCTCTCACGCCACGCCCACCACGCGAGCATTCCAATCGAGAAAGAAGCGGCCAGCGCCATGTCCATCGAAGCGGCTCGCGCGTAGCCGATGATTCCCGCGCAAGAAGCCGTGATCAGCGCAGCGTCCAGTTCCACCCCGCGACGAAAGCGGCGAAAGAAGAGATAAACAGAGATCACGAGCAGCGTAGCGTCAAATCCGGCGGGCACCCGCGCCGCCACGTCGCTTACCCCAAAAACATCGTAGGCCAGCATCGCTTGCCAGTAATACAGCGGAGGCTTCTCGAGCCATGCATGCCCACCAAGAACCGGCGTGATCCGGTCATGCCGTTCGAGCATTTCACGCGCCACTTGAGCGTAGCGTGGCTCGTCAGCGCCAATCAGCCCGAACTGCCCTGTGCCGTAGAAAAATAGAAAAGCACAGAAGCCTGCGATCAGCAAAGTGTCGGTTCGCGTGCGGTTGGTCATGAAAGACGATTTCAGACTGATGATTGCAGATTTCGGTTTTTTCAAAGGTTGCAGCTCGCTTGCGAGCCGACCGTGCGGAAGACAACAGTTTTCAACCTGCAATCAAAAATCTACAATCTGCAATTCTTTGCTTATTGTACGGAAGGCCCGCCGCGAAGCTGGGAGAGGATATTGCGCACGGCTTCGGCGAGTGGCCCATTAACCGAGCAACCGCTGGCGCATTCATGGCCTCCGCCGCCGAAACTCTCGGCCACATGCGCGACATCCAATTTGCCTTTGCTGCGCAGGCTAACCCGGTATCGCCCATCCGGCAACTCTCGAAAGAACGCCGCAACTTCTATGCCGCCGATGGATAGAACGTAGTTCACCAATCCTTCACAGTCCTCCTCGATGGCGCCGCAGCGTTCTACCTGTTTCTGTGTCACCCAGGCGTAACCGATGTTGCCCTCAAGGCTTAGACTGCGCAGCGCTTCGCCCAGCAATCGAATCTTGGCCACGGAGTGCGCGAAATAAATGCCGCGAGCGCAGTGCGCCGGATCGGCTCCGGCCAGCACGAGCTCGCGCGCCAGAGCGAACGTGTGTTCATTCGTGCCTTGAAACATGAACGAACCGGTGTCCGTCATCAGTGCGGTATAAAGACAGGTCGCGACCTCGCCGGAAAACTTGACGTTCGCTTCCCGCGCCAGCCGGAACACCATTTCCGCAGTGGCCACGGCGTCGGGATCGATCCAGTTGACGTGGGCGAACGGGCGCCCACTGACATGATGGTCGATGCTGATAAGGAACCGGTTTTCCAAACCTTCGAGCCGCGTTCGGTGAATGCTGTCGCATTCCAGAATAATTGCCGCCGAGTAATTGCCCATGACCTGGCTTGACTGGACGACTTGATCCGCGAACGGAAGCGAACGGTAGACGCGGGGAACGCCATCGTGCAGAACGACATCGGCCTGCTTGCCCATCGCGCGCAGAATCTGGCAGCAAGCCAGTGCCGATCCGACTGCATCGCCGTCTGGCCGGGCGTGCGAGGTCAGCACGAACCTCTGGTGCTGTTCGATCTGCCGGAGCACGTCCTCGAGCACGTCGCTATGCCTTTTTTCCACCAGGATCCTTGCGGGCCTTGTTACGTTTTTTCGCCCGCGCCAGCAACTCCTCGACTCTCGCTTTTTCTTGTTCTGCACGGTCCAGCCTAAAATACAGTTCGGGAGCGCGTCTCAGATGCAGTCGCTCAACCAGTTCATGCCGGATGTAGGCGCGCGCTGCCTCCAGACCCTCCAGGCTTTCGTCCGCATCCTCGTCATCGCCTTCAACATTCACCCAAACCTGCGCGGACCTACCATCGTCCGCGATGTGGACGGCGGTCACGCTCACCAGGCCAATGCGCGGATCAGCCAGCTCGCCTTCGACCAGGGTTTCGATCTCCTCGCGCAGAGCCTCGCCAACCCGCCCGCGATGGTATTTCAGCCCACGCTTCTCCACGGTTTTCACCACCTCAGGTAAAACGCATGAGAATATCAGAAAAACGGGCGCAAGTGTGTGCTCCGGCAGCGTTATTGTCGCCGCTCTGGCCGAGAGTGATAAGTACGGAGGTAACAATATGTTAGGGCGCTCGCGTCGCCGAGTTTAAGCTCTGGCGGGACCTCCGAGGCGGCCATCTCCACAGGAGGACTTCTAGAAATACTCCACGAACGAATCGGCGAGGTCGGCGCCGTGGTTATTGGCGATGCGGGTGGCAGCGCGCTCCACGTTCTTCATCAGGCCGTCGAGGTAATCGCGCGAGCTGGAGATGCTGACCACGCCGATGGTGGCGCGATTCCAGAGCTCGGCGGCATCGAGCTCGGCGACTGAAACGTTGAAGCTGGTCCGCAGCCGGTCTTTCAAGCTGCGCACAACCTGGCGCCGGTCTTTGATCGACTGCGCGGCTTCGATGTGGAGTTCGAGAGTGAGCAATGCGATGGGCATTCAGTTTCGAGTTTCAGCTTCCAGTTTTGCGCAGTTCACAAAAACTGCCTGCCGCCCAGATTACTCGAAACCTGAAACTGGAAACTCGAAACTTCTAAACCATTGCTTCCGCGGCGATCCGCTCCGTGGCGAATGCCTCGATCACGTCGCGGGCTTTGATATCGCCATAGTTCGAGATCGAGATGCCGCACTCCATGCCATTGGTGACTTCCTTGGCGTCGTCCTTGAAGCGCCGCAGCGATCCGACCTTGCCCTTGAACACGACTACGTTGTCGCGCAGTAGGCGGACTTCGGAATCGCGTTTGATCAAGCCATCGGTCACGCGGCAACCAGCAACCGTACCGACCTTCGGAATGCGGAAGACTTCGAGCACTTCCGCGCGGCCCTGATAGGTTTCCTTGATCGTCGGTTCCAGCAAGCCGGTCATGGCGCGCTTGATCTCGTCCTGCAGTTCGTAAATGATCGAGTGCAGGCGGATGTCGACTTCTTCCTGCTCGGCGAGTTCCTGCGCCTTGCGCTCCGGCCGCACGTTGAAGCCGATGATGATGGCATTCGACGCCGACGCCAACAGTACATCGGTTTCGGTTATGGCGCCTACACCCGAACGAAGCAGGCGCAGCCGAACTTTTTCGTTCGAAAGTCGCGACAGCAGATCGCTGAGCACTTCCACCGAGCCCTGCACATCGCCCTTCAGGATGATGTTCAGTTCCTTGGTGCCGGCGGTCTTGATTTGTTCAGCAAGTCCTTCCAGCGATACACGGGAACTCTTGGCCAGCGCGGCTTCACGGGCTTTCTGCTCGCGGTATTCGGAAATGCCTCGGGCCTTGTCGCGATCGGCAACCACGACGAACTGATCGCCGGCTTGCGGCAACCCTTCCATGCCCAAAATTTCAACCGGCGTGGACGGTGGCGCAGACGCCAGCGGCGCTCCGCGATCGTCGAACATGGCGCGAATCTTGCCGTAAACATTGCCCACCACAAAGTTGTCGCCGGCGATGAGCGTGCCATTTTGGACGAGCACCGTGGCCACCGGTCCGCGGCCGCGATCGAGTTTGGCTTCGAGAACCACGCCAGTCGCGGCGCGCTCCGGAGTGGCCTTGAGTTCTGCCAGATCTGCAACCAGGCAGATCATTTCCATCAGCAAGTTCAAATTCGTCTTCTTTTTCGCGGAAACGTCGACGAACACGGTCTTGCCGCCCCACTCTTCCGGCACCAGCCCGCGATCGGCAAGTTGCTTCTTCACGCGGTCAGGCATGGCGTCCGGCTTATCGATCTTGTTCACAGCGACGATGATCGGCACTTCCGCCGCGTGCGCGTGATCGATCGCCTCAATCGTCTGCGGCATCACTCCGTCATCGGCAGCCACAACCAGCACCACAATATCGGTAGCCTTCGCTCCGCGCGACCGCATGCGAGTAAACGCTTCGTGACCGGGCGTATCGAGGAATACGATCTCGCGTCCGTATGCCGGAGATTCTTTGTCAGTAATGCGAACTTTGTAGGCACCGATGTGCTGAGTGATGCCTCCGGCCTCGCCTTCCGCGACACTGGTGAGGCGAATCGAATCAAGCAGCGTGGTCTTGCCGTGGTCGACGTGACCCATGATGGTGACCACCGGAGGACGCGGCGTGACTTCGACGGCGGACTCTTCCCCGCTACCTGCGGCAGCATCGATGTCTTTCGAAGCTTGCTCTTCGAACGTGATCACGTTCGTCTCGGCTCCGAAGAAGCGCGCCATCTCGCTCGCCAGCTCGGCGTCGAGAGTCTGGTTGATGGTGGCGAAAACGCCGCGACCGAGCAAGCGCGAAATCAAATCCTTGGCGCGAATGTCGAGTTTTTCCGCCAGATCCTTAACGCTGATGCCTTCCGTGATTGTGATATTGCGCGTGATCGGCATCGGCTCGTTCGACACCACCATGCGCGGTGGTGGCGTGTAGCCCTTCATTGGGCCTTCTTTTATGCCACGCGGAACATAGCGCTGGCCGGGCCGGCGCGCCGGAGCACCAGGCCGAGCACCCGGACGAGCCGGTCCCGGAGGCGGGAGCCCCGGACCCACACCCAGCGGACGCGCACCTGCTGGCGCCTGGCGCGTGGGATGCATCGGACGGCGTTCACCGGGGCGCAAGGGACGCGGCGGACCTCCGCCGGGCACCTGCGGACGCGGACGCTGAAAAATGGGCTGACCAGGCACGGGACGTCCGGGCGCGGGACGCATGGTTCCTGCGGGAGCGCTCGTCTGTGAAATCGGTGCGACCGGCCTCGGCGGCGGGGCTTTGTACACCGGACGCGGTCCGGTCTGGGGAACAATCATGCGCGGCGCCGGAGGCGGCGGTGGTCCCGTAACCGCGGGCGGCGCAGGTGGACGCGGCGCGACCACCGGTGGCTGAGCCGTGGTAGACGCGGTTATTGAGGGTGCGGCCGGAGCAGAAGGCCGAATCATCGCAGGCGGAGCTGGCATTGCCGGCCGCGGCGGAGGTGCAGGAACGGTCGGAGCCTGAGCCGCAGCCGGAGTCACGGGCGCAGCGGGCTTCTCAACGACTGGCGCAACCACCTCTGGACGCGCCGCCGGTGGCGCTGGAGCAGTCACCGCCGTAGCAGTCGCTACCGGAGCGGAAGGCGCCACCGGAGGCGGCGTTGGTCTTGCGGCAGGAGGCGGCACCGCAACTGGCTTCGCTGCCACTGCAGGGGCCGCGGGCCGAGCCGGAGCAGCTGCGGCTTCCTTCTTTTGCGTGATCGCTTTCAGCACGTCTCCAGGCCGGGAGATGTGCGACAGATCAATCTTGGTCTTGATTTCTTCTTCGCCGCGCAGCGGGCGCGCGGAACGGGCAGACGACGACTGCGTTTCGGACGAACCGCGGATGTGGGCTCGCACTTTTTCTGCTTCATGCTCCTCGAGCGAACTGGAATGGGTCTTCTTCTCCGTCACTCCGACGATCGGTAGAGCATCGAGAATGGCTTTGCTTTTAACTTCCAGCTCCCTGGCGAGATCGTTGATTCGAACCTTGCTCATCCGGCCTTTCTTGTACTCCGCGTTGCCCTTAGGTCTTCATCGTAGCCTCACGGAGTCAGCGTCCTGCATTCGCACGCCATCGCAGATGTTCGCGCGTACCATGACTATTCAGTTTTTTCGGGAGCAGAGCCATCTTTCGGCTCGTGCCCTTCGTCTTCATCTGGGGCGGCTTCGGCTTCCGCCGTCGCCTCAGGAGCCACTGCCTGTTCTTCCGCAGCAACTTCGCCTTCCGCCACTTCAGCGAAAGCTTCCGGCGCAGCCTCTTCAGCTGCAACTTCACCCTCTGCGATCGCACCCTCCGCCGAGACTTCCCCTTCGGCGGCGCTTGCTTCCAGGCTGGCAAAGTAATTATTCACCGCTAGGCTGATTTTTTCCACCGTTTTGGGGCCGATGCCCTCGATGGCCTCAAGTTGCTCCGGCGTCATATCCGCGAGGGCTTCGACCGTGGTCACGCCCGCAGCGCTCAACTTCTCCACCAAGCCTTCGCCCAACCCAGTTACGTTCTCGAGCGGGGTCGACGCTTGTGGGGCCATCGCGGCCATCTGGAGTTCGACTTCCTGGCGTTTTTCTTCCTCGCTCTTGATGTCGATCTTCCAGCCCAGCAGCTTCGCCGCCAAGCGGACGTTCTGCCCCTTCTTCCCGATGGCCAGAGAAAGCTGGCTGTCATCGACAACGACTTCCAAGTGCTTGTCGGAACTGTCGACGACGGTCACCCGGCTTACCTTCGCGGGCTGCAGCGCCTTTTCGGCGAAGGTCACGGCATCTTCGTGATATTCGATGATGTCAATCTTTTCCCCGCGCAGTTCGCGGATGATCGACTGCACGCGCATTCCCTTCATGCCGACGCAAGCGCCCACCGCGTCAACATCCTTGTCCTTCGACATGACAGCGATCTTCGTGCGTTCGCCGGCTTCGCGGGCAATCGCGCGGATCACAACCGTTCCGTCGTAAATCTCCGGAACTTCCGTCTGGAACAAATGCTGCACCAGTTCCGGTGCGGCGCGCGATACCACAACGCCGGGACCTTTCGAAGCTCGCTCCACGCGAGCAATCACGACGCGCACGCGCTCGGCGATGGCGAACGATTCCAGGCGTGACTGTTCCTTGCGGGGCATGCGCGCTTCCGCCTTGCCGATGTCAAAAATCACGTCCGGGCCTTCGACGCGCTTTACCGTAGCGTTGACAATTTCTCCAACGCGCCCGATGTACTCGTTATAAACCGTGTCGCGTTCCGCTTCGCGCACCTTCTGGAAAATTACCTGCTTGGCAAGTTGTGCCGCGATGCGTCCCAGAATGCCTTCCGTAACTTTCGGAATCTGCAGCTCGCCGCCGATTTCGAGCGCCGGATCGACCTTGCGCGCATCTTCCAAGGCGATCTGCAGGTTGGGATCTTCCACCTGCTCCGGAGTCTCTACGACGGTCTTCACCGCGAAGGCGTTGATCTTGCCTGTTTCCTTGTCGAGCTTGGCCCTCAGATTTTCCTGCGACTTGTAGTACTTGCGCGTAGCCATAACGATGGCGTCTTCCACCGCGCTAACCACAATCTGGGGATCAATGCCTTTTTCCCGGCTGAGTGCGTCGATCGTGTTGTAGAGCTCGCTTGCCATAAATTCAAAGTTTCAAGGTTCCAAAGTTTCAAGATTCTAAAGTTTCAAGGTTCCTGAAACCTTGCAACTTTGAACCCCTACAGCTCGGGCACCAGATTCGCCTTCTCCACATTGGCGAAATCAATTTCAATTTTCTCGCCCGCTGCCGGGCCCATCTTTTTCCGCGACTTGTGGCTGGCCACGCTCAAATCCAGCGTCAAACGGCCGTTCGTGAAACTCTCCAGCCGTCCTTCGAAATGGCGGTTATTATCCACCGGCTGCCGAGTCGTCAATTTCAAGCGGCTGCCGGTGAAGCGACTGAAGTCCGCAGGCTTGATCAACCTGCGATCCAGCCCGGGCGACGAAACTTCCAGCGTGTACGACCCCGGCATGACGTCTTCGACATCGAGAATTGTGCCGAACTCGCGGCTGAAGTTGGCACAGTCTCCGTGCGTCACCCCGGACAGCGGTTCCGCACCCGCGGCGGGCTTATCCAAAAACACCCGCAACATGCGCGCCTTGCCCCCGCCGAGGATCTCGACTTCCACCACTTCGAGCCCGCTGGAGGCGGCTACCCGGTCCGCGATTTCCCGCACACGTTCAACGTCAAGCGCCATGAATCCAGTAACTTACAGGCGACGGCTGCACCACCCGATGGGCCCAAACTAAAAAGTGGGCTTGCGCCCACTGGTGTGCTTCGCCAATTGCCGGTACACAGCAGTTCTCAGTTACTTAATATACGCCCGTAGGTGCTAAAAGGCAAAACAGCCACCGCCTCCTCGGGCAAGAATCCCTCAGTCGATGAGCGCAAGCTCGAGCGTAACCTCGACATTCTGCCAACTAAGCCCGCAAACGGTTTAGGTTGTTGGGGATTGGGATTGTCCCTTTTTCGACGCCAGCTTCGCGCCTGCTGCGCTCGGTTGGCATTGTTCCCCTCGCCAGCGCCACCTTCGTGACATAGCACGATTCATGCACTGCCAAGTCATTGTCGTCGATTTGGCTGTTTCCTGGTGAGACAGTTCTGCCGCATATCCAGCAGTGTGGAATGTATACCGACGTCATACTAGCCTCCACTGGGTGCTATGGCACAAGGGATCGGCGTCAAGGTGGAGAGATGTGCGTTCTTCCCTGACTGGAGATCATTCACTGCCCGCCTCGCCTATCGCACGCCCGGATCAGGCAGCTTCAGGGTGCTGCCAAGCGCTTCTGAACGCACGCAAGGCATACAGTGCGTCTTCCAACGCTTCCTGTTCCTCGGCGGTGCCATCAGCGTAAAAGAAAATTTCTCTGCCACGCGCTTTCACGGCTTCTTCAGCTTGCCAGACTCGCTGCGGTTGAACGCTTCTGTCAGTTTCCAGAATGGCGGCTCGATAGAAAGTTCTCCAATTACGATTCAGGCATGGGGGAAGTGCCGTGGTCATAACGAACTCCGAATATCGGGACTTAAGATAGGGCTTGCCTGCTGCTGGATAGTAGGTAGAGGTCTTCTATTTTTTAACTCTAATCCTAATGGGACAAAAGTCAAGCAAAACACCGAACCGTTCATCGACGATTTAACAAAGTTACACCGGATGCGCGTTGCTCAGCTGGCGAGCGCTGGAGTCGAGCGTTATGGGATTTTACATTCCTGCGTCCTTAGCCGCGTGCTCGCATAAGAATCGCATTTAGTATCCCTTTTCCCATTTGCCTCAATCCCCAGCCCTCTCTAGAATAAAAGATTACCCACAAGCTGGGCGATTCCCGAGAAATCTTATGATTCATTTTCCCGTTCCTGAGGCTCTTACTTTCGATGACGTACTCCTGCTGCCTGCGCGCTCCGATGTAATTCCAGCGCAGGCCGTTACGCAGACGCAACTCACCCGCAACATCAGCCTGAACATTCCAATCGTCAGCTCCGCCATGGACACTGTGACCGAATCACACATGGCCATTGCGTTGGCGCAGCAAGGCGGTCTGGGAATCATTCATCGCAACCTTAGCATCGAGCAACAAGCCAACGAAGTCGATAAGGTGAAGCGCTCCGAGAGCGGCATGATCGTCGATCCGGTGACGATGTCGTCGACCGACAGGGTCAGCGACGCGCTCGAAGTCATGCGCAAGTACAAAATTTCCGGCGTGCCCATCACCGAACACGGAAAACTGGTCGGCATTCTCACCAACCGCGACCTGCGCTTCGAAACCCGCTTCGACATTCCCATCGATAAAGTAATGACCAAGAAAAATCTCATCACCGTCCCGGTGGGAACCACGCTTGAAGAGGCGGAACAGATTCTGCACGAGCACCGCGTCGAGAAACTTCTCGTGGTCGATGACAAGTACAACCTGAAGGGCCTGATCACGGTCAAAGACATCCAGAAGAAACTGAAATATCCCAATGCCGCCAAGGATCCCCAGGGGCGTTTGCGCGTGGGCGCGGCCATCGGCGCCACGGGAGATTTCCTCGAACGTGCGCAGGAACTGGCTGAAGCCAAGGTCGACGTGATCGCAATCGACAGTGCGCACGGGCATTCAACAAAAGTGCTCGAAGCGGTGAAGCTGGTTAAATCGAAATTGCCCCACATCGAACTGCTGGCCGGGAACGTGGCCACCTTTGACGGAGCCTGCGAATTGGCACGCGCGGGCGCTGACGGCATTAAAGTCGGTATTGGGCCCGGCTCCATTTGCACCACGCGAGTCGTGACCGGCGCAGGCGTGCCGCAGATCACCGCCATCGCCGAGGCCTATCGCGCCACCAAGGATTCAGGCGTCCCGATCATTGCCGACGGGGGCATCAAGTACTCGGGCGACGTGACTAAGGCGCTGGCTGCGGGAGCAAGCGCGGTTATGATCGGTTCGCTGTTTGCCGGTACCGATGAAAGTCCGGGCGAATTGATTCTGTACCAGGGCCGTTCGTTCAAGTCGTACCGCGGCATGGGCTCGATCGGCGCGATGGCGCAAGGATCGAGCGAGCGCTACTTCCAGAGCACGGAAGGCGAGTCCTCAGCTGCGGTTTCTGAAGGCGATTCCAACCGCCTGGCCAAACTGGTCCCAGAAGGCATTGAGGGACGCGTTCCCTACCGCGGCTCGGTCGCGATGATCGTCTACCAGATGGTTGGAGGATTGAAGTCCGGCATGGGCTACTGTGGCTGCGCCACAATTCCCGAGCTCCTGCAGAAGACGCGCTTCGTCCGCATCAGCGGCGCCGGGTTGCGCGAAAGCCATGTGCACGACGTCATGATCACGCGCGAGGCCCCGAACTATGCCATCGAGTAAACCGGCCTTCTTAGCAGTAGCGCCGACATCCTGCTGGCTGTCCCGAGGGCGTCTCGCCCTCGGCGTGACCATCGCCCCATCCTTCTCTCGTCAGGGAGAGGACCGCGTTTCCAGACTCGCTTGAGCACTGACCGTCACCATGTCCTGAAGGCCTGGATCGCCGCCGTCCTGTGGCTGATCGTGATCACCGTGGAATCGAGCAACCTGGCCTCTTCCAACAACACCAGCCGCATCCTCTATCCTCTACTGCATTTTTTGTTCGGGATGGACCACGCGCACTTCGAACACTGGCACTTCTTCATCCGCAAAGGCGGTCACGTTTTTGGTTACGGCTTGCTGAGTTTCCTGCTGTTCCGCGCGTGGCGCGAGACGCTGACCGGGTCGAGGGAAACAAAATGGATGCTTCGGTGGTCTAGTCTCGCTGTGCTCGGCACCGCTCTTGTAGCCAGTCTCGACGAGTGGCACCAAAGCTTTCTCCCCTCACGCACCGGCACACCGAAAGACGTCATGCTCGATAGCTGCGCGGGAATCGCCGTTCAGATCCTCGTCTACCTCTGGATCAAGTTGTTCTGACCGTCAAATAAACAGCCCTACATCGTTGCCGGCGTGCACGTCGATCCGACCGCCGGCGGAACCGGAATACCGGATGCCGCTGGTGGCGTGGCCCACGGTATGGTGTTGAAGTCGAAGAAATCCAGCAGGTCCGGCTGCGCGGCATCGCGATTCGTCAGGTGTGCGAACGGTCCGATGAAGCGGCTCTCGACGAACTTAATCACGGCGGTGTGATCCATGGGCACGTGCGAGACGTAGTGTTTACGCGTGAAAGGGGAGATCACCAGGTTAGGCAGACGGAACCCTAGTTGCGCGGCGAATCCCTGCTTCGCAGGCGCATCCGTCGATGTCGCGCCCGGGTCAGACGTCTTCAGGTCGCAATGGGCAGTTGCCGTCGGGGTGCCGCTGCCGTCGGGTGGGCCATTCGCCAGGCACGGCCTGTAAAGATCCGGATTCACGGCGATCGCGCTGATGTCCGGGATGTTGCCGAGAGCCAGAAATCCCATATCCGCGGTGATCGTACGGTCGTTCGAGTGCCCCGGAACCGGAGGCACATGGTCGTAAGGTCCGCCGCCTTCGTCGTAGCTCAGGAAAAAGACTGAATCGGCCCACGCAGTGCTGCTCATAAACTTATTCAGAATGCTGGCCATTTGTATTTGCCCGGTGAAGATCGACTGGCCTGAGCCGGGATGCTCATCACTGCGGCCGAAGGCAGGTTCAATGTAAGAAAAGGCGGGCAGTCCTCCGTTGTTCAGATCGGTGAAAAACTGCTGCAGCGGTGCAATATGTTTGGGATCGATGCAGAAGGAATTAGATGTGTCTCCGACAACACTCGAGCCTACCGTGGGCGGAACGCACGCGGTTCCAGACGGATTGTCGTACAGATATTTTCCCGAGTAGGTGAAATCCGAAAAACTGGTTACGGGGTAGAGGCTCGGATTCGTTTGATTGCCGCAATCTCCGTCAGTTTCGTCGCAACCCCCTTCCGTCAGAGAATAATAAATTTTCCACGAGACTGCCGGACTAGCGGAATCCAACTCCTGAAATATGGTTTCAGTCGTAAGCGAGGGCAGTTTGTCGTCGGTGAAGGGATCTCGCACTAATCCTTGCGTCGTTCCTCCGGTTAAGGTGGCAAGCCGGTTCGGTGTGCTCTTGCTGGAAACTGGGGAGAACCAGCGGTCTGAAAGCGCAAACTGTGATGCCATGTAGTAGTAGTAATTTAATTCTGGCGCTCCCGAGACCGCGGTATCGGTGTAATACGCCATGGCGCGTTGACCGGTGAAATCGGTGAACGTTCCCTCCGGCGAGCCCGCTCCGGCTCCTGCACCATCCAGGGCGTAATTTTCGGCTGTGTGAACGAATCCATCCATCGAGATGGGTCGTTGCATACCGAAGTTATATCGGCTTACGTCGCCGTAGCTTTCGAGCCAGGCAGAAGTCATGTCATCCAGGCAACTGCTGACGGTATGGAACAACGAAAACGGCGCGCCCGCGTCGTCCATGTTTGCGATTGTCAGTTTGTCGTCAATGCCATCTACGTTGTAGGTGTTGCCATCATCGCCGACATTCCAACCGTTGGTCTTGCGATACGGATTCAACATGCCAAAGTAGGTGTCGAAGCTGCGGTTCTCCTGCATCATGAAGATGACATGATTCACTGAATTCGCAGAGCCGGCCGGGTGCACGGTAATCACCGTATTCGCTGCCGCTGTCCCGCCTGCGCCAGTCGCAGTCGCCGTATAGGTCGTAGTGCTAGCCGGAGATACTGGTTGCGTTCCGCCCGCCCCGGGCAGTGTGTAGGTCGTGCTGTCGACATTGTTGGAGATCACCACCTGCGTTGCATTGCTGGCGGTGACGGTTAAAGTGGAGGAAGTCCCCTGCGTGATTGAAGTCGGAGTCGAATTGATCGTGACGGCAGGGGCGGGCGCGGAAGTCACAGTGATCGTCGCGGCTGCTGCTGTTGTCGTTCCGCCGGCGCCGGTGGCAGTCGCCGTGTAGGTTGTCGTGGCAGTCGGAGATACTGGCTGCGTTCCGCCCGTCCCCGGCAGCGTATACGTCGTGCTGTCGAGGTTGTCGGAGATCACAACCTGCGTCGCATTGCTGGCGGTGACCGCGAGCGTCGAGGAGCTTCCCAGCGGGACCGTGGTTGGATTGGCCACGATCGTCACCGTCGGGGCCGTGGAGTTTAGAGTCACGGTGACGATGGCTTTTGATGTCGCCGTGCCGCCTGGGCCAGTGGCGGTCGCCGTATAGGTCGTGGTTGCGGTCGGAGTTACTTTTTGCGTGCCTCCCGCGACAGCCAAGGTGAACCTGCTGCTGTCGCTGTTGTCGGAGATCACCACCTGAGTCGCATTGGTGGCGGTAACCGCAAGCATCGAGGAATTCCCTTGGGTGATTGTGGCTGGATTGGCCAGGACCGAAACGGTGGGAGCTGTCGGCGGTGGCGGCGTCGCTGCGGCAGGGCTGCCGCAAGAGGCAAGAGTTGCAATCGCGCCTAACGAAAACAGAAGCGTGGCTGAGCACAAAGTGGCGGACAGGTTTCGCATGATGGCCAGATCTCGGACGCGCAAACACCCTTGCTTGATTCACTGAGGGCTCCTCGGGCGAGTCTGAATGGCGCACCCACTCCGGGAGACTTCTCCTACAGCATTGCTTCAGATGCCGGGTCCGTTGCTACGGTTGGCGGGTTCTTTTCGCGGAGTGCCAGAGGGGCGTACAACCAGTAGTACTGCCGAAACCACCGCCAATCCTGCCGAAAAATAAAATGGAATCCCCGCACCGTAGAGCTTCCACAACTCTCCGGTGAGCAGACTGGCTGCCAGCGTGGCCACGCTCGTCACGAAGAAATACACACCCAGAGCGCGCCCCCGAACGTCCTGCCCAACCGTCTCGACAATCAAGGCCTTCAGCACTGGCTGCGTCAAGGCGTAGTACAAGCCATAGACGGCCATCGTGATCCATATGGCGAGCGGGGAGGGAGCGCGTCCAAAAATGTAATAAACCCCGGCGAAAATCAGATACCCGGCCGCAGCGATCCATCGCCGCGAGAAATGGTCGCTGAACCAACCTGCCGGCCACGATCCGAGCGTGTAGGTGACATTGAAGACGAGGCCTAGCAGGGGTGCCAGCGCCACGGGAATGCCCACATTCTGCGCCCGCATCACCAGAAACATGTCGCTCGAGTTCCCCAGCGAAAACAGAGTCACCGCAATCAAAACCAAGTAGAACGCGCCTGGAAGTGCTGCGCTGGATGTCGATAGGGCTGATGTCGCCTTGTTCTCAACGGACCTCTGCGCGAGTGTTTCATCGGCCGCCTTGGGCGCTCGACGTTTCACTTCGCGAACCCCAAACTGCGCCACCAATACGCACAGCGCCCCCGGAACGGCGGCGGCCCAAAACACCCCCCGGATTCCGTAGCGCGCCAGCAGCACCAGTGCTGCCAGCGGCCCGGCGATCGCGCCCGCGGAATCCATCGATTGAATCAAACCGTAGGCGGACCCCAACCGCTGCTTTCCGACAGACTCCGCGACCATCACATCACGTGGCGCCCCGCGCACTCCTTTGGCTAACCGGTCGGTGAATCGGATCAGCAGAATGTGCCACCATGCCGTGGCTAGAGCCAGCAGCGGCTTTACCGCGTTGGCGACGAAATATCCCGCCACCACAAGAGGCTTGCGGCGAGCGAGACGATCGGTTAAATATCCGGAGAAAAGCTTGGCGAACGACGCGACGCTCTCGGCGATCCCCTCGATTACTCCCAACTGCGCCGGCCCCGCTCCCAAAGAAACCAGAAACGCCGGCAACACCCAGTACGCCATTTCCGTAGCGGTATCGTTCAGAAAAGAAGTAATGCCAAACGCATAGATGTTGGGCGCAGCGGAAGGCTGGGTGTCAGGGGATTCGTCGGGCATAGAAAAGTTTTACCACGGAGACACGGAGGCACGGAGGAAAGAGAAACCTGGAAAGGGCACGACTTCGGTCGTGTCGATGGAGCCGCTTCACGACGTCGAGTTCAGCCGCTGCGAACTAACGGCTGAAAGCTGACAGCCACTGCTCAGTACATCGCGTCGTACTTAGTGACCACCCAATCGCCACCCTTGTGTTCGGTGGTGACCGTAAAGAGATCCTGATCCGTCCCAGATTGCGCGGACGCGCTCTGACGGGTGCCGCGATAGTGAAGAATGATCAGCGGGGGCGCTTCTTCCCAGTCCACCAACTCCCAGGAGAGCAGCGGGCGCTCCGACTCCGACTTGCAGATGTACTTCGCGTATTTCTTGTGGTAGTCGTGCTCCCACTTGGACAGTACTTCGTCGCAATGTCCATCGCGCAATTCGCGAATGAATTTATTGGCGGCCTTCTCGGTTGATCGGTCGCGCAACGGATTCATCCTGATGCTGACGGGCAGTCCGGTCAGCGGGTCGTGATCTTCCGACCGCGCCAGCACTGGGCCCTGATTGCTCAGCCACCATAAGTAGCCGACAAACACCAGCACCAGCAAGGCTCCGGCGCTGGCAGCAATCCCGATTTGCGTGCGCGTGAAGGCCATTAGAGAAAGTTTATGCGGATCGCGAAAGTGAGGATAGGTTACCTGCGGGAAACCCGGAGGGACATGTACGTTTGGGGCGTGAATCGAAAGAGCAGCGTAACGCATGAAAAGCCAATACGAGAAGGACTACGACAATCTCTTATAAGCCCTGCGTGATAAATGAGGATGAAGCCGCCCAAAAGAAACGGAAGGCGGAGAAGGCAAGGATGAAGAAGCTCAGAGATTTGAATCGTTTGCTGGAAGCAAACAATGAGACTGGAGAAGTCTGGCGTCCCGAGAAGCGTCATAGTTTCGATCTGGAAAGGTTCGCCCGTACTAAAACCTGTCGCTAATTTTCTTTTTCCTGATTCAAAGTAGATGGGGTGAGAAGGTCGCCCCCCGATCACGGATGGCGTTAAGCTACCGGTGATCAACGCACTCTACGGTGCAATCACAGCGGATAAGGAGATCGACCTTCTCATCCCATCTAACTTAAGACTGTGGCTGGAGTGGCCTGCAAAACGTTCCACAAGCACGTTTATCGGAGACCAATTCAGAGGTTATTCCGGGTTGCACGTTACCGGCAGGAATGCTCCCGCGAGCAATGGGCCGACGCGCCTTTCGTTTGACGTGCGACACAGACCCTCATAGGATGACACGCGAAGGGCACTCCCGTGATTGGGCAGACGATCGCGCACTACCGTGTCCAAGAGAAGATTGGTGCGGGCGGCATGGGCGACGTTTATCGCGCGCGGGACACACGCCTGTGCCGCGATGTTGCTCTAAAAGTGCTGCCCGTATTGTTTGCCCGCGACGCGGAAC
>Ga0209006_10000702_pt1 | contig 31222 bp, 30 predicted proteins | sample JacPin_JW_Ref_O2_FD_188567 | JGI IMG/M metagenome (GOLD analysis project Ga0209006, IMG submission 188567) | Forest soil microbial communities from Algoma, Ontario, Canada - Jack Pine, Ontario site 1_JW_Ref_O2 (SPAdes) (version 2) | ecosystem: Environmental > Terrestrial > Soil > Boreal...
CGTTTTCAATCTGTCCTATCCGGTCTACCGGCTGTTCCTGATCGCGATGGGCCTTGGCTCCTGCGCCTTGTTGGCGCTGTGGCTCGGCTTCGCGCCGTCGGGACTCTATGTGCGTGCGGTCAGTCAGGATCCTTCGGTCGCGCGCATGATGGGCATCGACGCCGATCGGCTGAGCCTGCTCGTCACCTGTTTGAGCGCCGCCTTCGCCGGGTTGGCGGGCGTGCTGGCGGGCCCCTATCTGTCGGTCGACCCGGGCATGGATGTCGCGATGATCATCGACTGCCTGATCATCGTCGTGATCGGCGGCACCGGCAGCATCTTCGGCGCCATTGTCGCTGCTTTGTTGTTCGGCTTCGTGCAGGTCGCCGGGTCGGTGTTTCTTCCCGATGTCGCCGCGCTCGCTCCCTATGTTCTGTTGATGGTCGTGCTGCTGATCGCGCCGCGCGGCCTCGGGCGCGGAAGAGTGCTCAGTTGACCCGGCGGGCGGGGACGGGCGGAAGCTTGGCCGGCGCGGCGATTGGCGCCTCCGGCGCCTCTTCATGGCGCATGCCGCTTATCGTGAGCGCCTCGGCGCTCCTGTTTGTCATTGGCGCCGCGGCGCCAACCCGGTTCGCTGGCGAATTCGTGCTTCGGCTGGGTGAGGAAGGATTGCTGCTCGGCATTCTTGCGCTAAGCGTCGCCTTTTTGATGAATCAGGCTGGGCTGGTCGCGCTTGGCGCGGCGAGCGTCTATGGCGGCGCCGGATATTTGTTCGCCATCGCCATGAGCGAGTGGGACATGACGGCGATCGAGGCGCTGGCCGTCTCGCTTCTGATCGTCGTCATCTACGCCGCTTTCCTCGGCGCCCTCATCGTGCGCACCAACCCGCTCGCCTTCATGATGCTGACCCTCGCCGCCGGCGAAATGGTCAGCCACAGCGTCACGCTCGAGGGCCTGCGCGACTACACCGGCGGCGCCGACGGGCTGGTGGTGAACTTCAAAGGGTCAATTTTCGGCATGCAGGCAGCCGATTTTGCGAATGCTTCGCGCTTTTGGATCGTCGCCTGGTCGGCGGCTTGGATTGCGGGACTGATCATTTGGGCGGCGCGCCGCTCGCGGCTCGGCGCAATCCTGCGCGCGGTGCGCGAGAACGAGGAGCGGATGCGCTTTTCGGGGTTCAACACCTATGCGCCGAGATTGACCGCGTTCGTCCTGGTCAACGCCATCGCTGGCGCATGCGGGCTCCTGCACGTGCTCAACGCAGGCTTCGTTTCTCCCGACAGCCTGGGTCTGTCGGTCAGCACCAACACACTGGTCGCCGCGCTGATCGGCGGCGTCGACGGCTCCATTGGGCCGATCGTGGGCGGCCTGGCGTTTTCATTCGCCCAGGATCAGTTCGGCGCGCATGGCGCGACGCAATTGTTCACGGGGCTCGCCATCGTCGTGTTCATCGTGCTGTTGCCGAGCGGCGTCGTGGGCGGCCTTCTCGAAGCCTTGCAGCCGCGGGCGCGTGCGCTCGCCCGGCGGCGGAAGGACGCCTGACATGCTCGCGATTGAGAAACTGTCCGTGAGTTATGGCCGGGTTCAGGCGCTCTGCGAGGTCGATTTGGAGATCCGCGACGACGGCGTGCTTCACGGCGTCATCGGACCCAACGGGGCGGGCAAGTCCACCCTGCTCGACGCGGTTTGCGGCCGGCGCCGCCCGACCGGCGGCGCGGTGCGGTATCGCGGCGAGGACATCACGCGGCGCTCGGTGGCATGGCGGCGGCGCCATGGCATGGCGCGTTCGTTCCAGCGCACGAGCGTCTTCCAGAATCTCACCGTCCTCGAGCAATTGCGCCTCGTCGCCCAGCACCTCGGCGATGAGCGGTTCGAAGATGTGATCCATGTCATGGACCTCGGCGACTATCTCGACCAGAAGGCAGGCCGCATCGCCTATGGCGTGCAGCGCCGCGTCGACGTCGCGCTTGCCCTGATCGGACGTCCGCAGCTTCTGTTGATGGACGAGCCTGGTGCCGGCCTTTCGGCCGTCGAGACGCTGCGTCTGTTTCAGCACCTGCGCGACCTCGTCGGCGAGCGGAAAATGGCCGCCGTCGTCGTCGAGCACGATGTGGACGCCGTATTCGCGTGCTGTGGCAAGGTGACGGTGCTCGATCTCGGGCGCCATCTTGCGACCGGAACGCCGTCCGAAATTCGCGCCGACCGGCGCGTCGTCGCGGCCTATCTGGGGAGCGCGGCATGAGCGTCTTGCGCATCGAAGCGCTTCACGCGGGTTATGGCGCCTCCGCCGTGCTGCACGGCGTCGACCTTACGGTCAACGAGGGCGAGTCCGTCGCCGTGGTCGGCCGCAACGGAGCAGGTAAGTCCACCTTGCTGCTCTCCGTGTTTCGCGAGACGAATATCAGTTCCGGGGCCATCTGGGTCCATGACCAACGCATCGACCGCATGCCCGGCTATGTCGCCGCCAAGCTTGGCGTATCGATCGCGCCGCAGGGTCGGCGCATTCTGCCGAACCTGACCGTCAAAGAAAACCTTTCTCTCAGCCTGGCGACCGGTCGCAAGGGCTATTGGAGCCTCAGGACGGTCTATGGTCTGTTTCCGGTGCTCGAACAGCGGGCGAACCGCTCGGGAATGATGCTCAGCGGCGGCCAGCAACAGATGCTGGCGATTGGCCGCGCCTTGATGGCCAATCCGGACCTCGTCTTTCTCGATGAACCCTCGGAGGGCCTCTCGCCTGTGCTCATCGACGGCTTGGTCGACGCGCTCAACGCGATTCGCAGGGCCGGTACCGGCATTCTCGTCGTCGAGCAGCATCTGAACCTCGTCAAGCGCGCGACGGACCGTTTCATCATTCTTACAAAAGGGGCGGTCGTCGGATCGGGCCCGACGGACGCCATCGACGCGCCCGAGAACCAGACGCTGATGGCCCTGTGATCGGGCCGCAAACACAAACGAAGGGAGAGGAAACATGAGGAAATTGACGAAGCTCGGGGGCTTTCGAGCCTTGCTCGCCGCAGGGGCGGTCGCCGCAACATTGGCGACGGGCGCGCACGCGGAGGACACGATCAAGATCGGCGCCTTGTTGATCGACAGCGGCCCGCTCGCCGGCCTCAAGGAATCGCAGACCAAAGCCATCAACCTGGCGATCGAGCAGATCAACGCGGCCGGCGGCGCCGCGGGCAAGAAGCTCGAGGCCGATTTCATCACCTATCCCGGCACCCCCGATAGCGCTGTCGACGGCGCCACCCGCGCCGTGCAGAAAGATGGCGCGCTGTTCCTGACCGGCATGGACACTTCGGCGGTTTCGCCCGCTCTTTCGGCCAAGCTCCCGGCGCTCAACGCTTTGATGGTGGAAGTGTTCGCGCAGGCCGATGGGATGACGGGCAAGGGCTGCTCCGCGAACTACTTCCGAGCCAATGTGAATGATTCCATGCTCATGGGCGCGGCGCGGGAGTTCCTGAAGGACAAGGGCGTCGGCAAGTGGGATATTATCGCCGTTGATTATTCCTCCGGCCATGACGCGGCCGAAAAATTCAAGGCGCTCGTCAAGTCGCAGGGCGGCTCGATCGGCAAGGTTCTGTTCGCGCCCTTCGGCACGGCGGATTTCGGCGCCAAAATATCCGAACTCGGCGCCGATCCCGCCGACGGCCTCTACGTCACAATCTTCGGCAGCGACGCGATCAATCTTGCCAAGCAGCAGGCTCAGTTCGGACTGTTCAAGAAATACAAGATGGTGCTCGGCAATTCCTTCGTGATCCCACAGACGCTCGCCGCGCAGGGCGATACGGTGCTCGGCGTCTATCAGACGCTCGGTTTCGTTCCGGGCTTCCCCGGCGCACAGGCCGAAGCCTTCGTCAGGGCCTATCAGGAAAAATACAACGGCGAACTTCCGGCCTATACCGCCGCCGACCAATATATGGCGATCCAACTGATGGCCGCCGCGATCAATAAGGCGAACTCCACCGACGTGAACGCAGTGCGCGCCGCGCTCGCCGGTCTCAAGACCGATACGGTGCTTGGCGGCGTCGAAGTGCGCGCCGCCGACCATCAGACCATCCGGCCGATCGCCATCAATCAGATCGTCGCCGGCCCCGATGGCAAGGCAGCCTACGAGATCAAGAAGATCGAGGCCGGCCCAGACATCGTCCCGCCGGTCGATCCCGCCTGCAAGATGTGACCCGCCCGACGCTGGCGTCGGCTTCGTTCCGGCGCCAGCGCGAAACGGCATTGAGGCATCACACCACCAGGGAAATCTTGCCGAACTGCGTTCCGGCCGCGAGATGATCGAAGGCCGCGCGGATATCGGCGGCCGCGAATGTCGCATCGATGACGGGCTTCACCAGGCCGCGGTTGAACACATCGAGCAATTGGCGAAATTCGCTTACGCTGCCGCCCGTCGAGCCGTAGATCTCGAGTTGGCGGATGAAGACGCGTTGCAGATCGGCGGGAGGGTTCGCCCCTGTCGTCGCGCCGCAGGTGACGAGCCGGCCGCCGCGACGCAGCGATTTCAAGGATTCGCCCCAACTCGCTTCCCCGACGCTGTCGATCGCCATGTCGACGCCGCCGGCGCTCATCGCCAGGATCGCCTTCGACACCTGGCCGGTGGAATAATTGACCCCGCCTTCCGCCCCCATCGCCACGGCGCGCGCGATTTTTGCATCGCTCGACGAGGTGACGAAGACGCGCGCGCCGACCATGACCGCCAGTTGCAGACAAGCAACGGCGACGCCCCCGCCGATACCGACGATCAGCAGGCTCTCGCCGGGGCGAAGCGCCCTTTTGCCAAACAGCATTCGCCACGCCGTCAGGTGGCCTGTCGCCAAGGCGCCGGCCGCGATCAGGTCGGCCTCGTCGGGCAGGGGGAAGAAACAGCGGCTCGGCATGGCGATATATTCGGCAAAACCGCCATGACGATGCTCGCCCATGATCTTCACGCTCTCGCAAAGCGGCTGATCGCCTGCGAGGCAATAGCGGCATTTGCCGCAGAACGCTTCAGAAAAGAGGATGGCTTTGGCGCCCTTCTTCAAGCCGCTGCCGGGTTCCGCCTCGACAATCTCGCCGGCAGCCTCCACCCCCATCACTTGCGGCAGCGCATGCGTGATTCCGACGCCGCTGTCGCGCATATAGAGATCGACGCGATTGAGCGCCGATGCGGCGACCTTCAGCACCGACTCGCCCGGCGCCGGGGCCGGGTCGGCAAAATCACGCCAGCTAACGCCGTCGGCGCCGCGCCGCTCCAAGACCGCCGCTCGCATCGCGCCTCTCCCTCTCTCGCGTTTCCGACCCGCGCTCAACGCTCCGTCGAGACATAGACCGCGGGTTTTCGTCTCGGGGCGGAGGAATCCTAATACGCGTCCCGGAAGTTGTAAACACATTCATTATCTTGGCTTTAGCGGGCTGGCGGCCGAAGCGAGTTCTCGAGAGGCGGCGCCATCGATGCGCCTTGCTCTTCGACGCTCCTATCGCCACAACACAAGCATTAACACGCCGATTATTGGCCGTATTTCGCACGGTCGTTCCCTTGACTTGGCGGAGTCTGCGTCCTAAAGATAAAAATAATACACTAGCGAACAATACGCTCCATACGGCGTGCGTCACAAAGCATGGGAGGGAATGCATGAGCGCAACCCGGTTCGATCCCGCCGCCCACGCCCGAGCGATGCGCGCCGGCGGCTTTTGGGTTGACAAAAACTACGACACATTCCTGCAGCAAACGATCGCCGCGACGCCCGAGAAGCTGGCGCTCTTGGCGGACCGCTCCGATCGCGCGGAGCCGCGCCGTTTCTCCTATCGCGAACTTGGCGATCTCATTTCGCGCGCCGCGGCGGCGCTGAAACGCCTCGGCGTCGGGCGCGGCGACGTCGTGTCAGTCCAATTGCCGAACTGGTGGGAATTCGCGGTGATCGCGCTCGCCTCTTTCCGGATCGGCGCCGTGGTCAATCCGTTGATGCCGATTTTTCGCGAACGGGAGCTGAGCTTCATGCTCGGTTTCGCCGAAACGAAGCTGCTGGTCGTTCCCAAGACATTCCGCAATTTCGATCATGAGGCGATGGCGCATTCCCTGCGGGTGACGCTGCCCCGCCTTGAACATGTCGTCGTCGTCGACGGCGAAGGTCCCGACAATTTCGAAAAGGCGTTGCTCTCGGGCGTCGGGCGTCTGGATCCGCCAGCGATCGGCGAGATTGGCGCGCTGCCGCCGGATGAAATGGCGGTTCTGATGTTCACCTCGGGCACGACCGGGTCGCCCAAGGGCGTCATGCATTGCTTGAATACATTGATGGCCTGCAACATCGCCCTTGCGGGACGTTTCGCTCTCGACGCGAGCGACACGATGCTGGTCTGCTCGCCGCTGGGTCACATGACCGGCTTTGCGGCCGGCATGCTGCTCGGCCTCAAGATCGGAGCCTCCGTCGTCTTCCAGGACATTTGGGAGCCGAAGCGCGGCGTCGCGATCATGGCGAAGGAGGGCGTCACTTATTCGGCCGGCGCCGCCACTTTTCTCGCCGACATGTGCGAGGCCGTGGCCTCCGGCGCGCCAAGGCCGATGCGCTTGCAGAAGTTTCTTTGCGCCGGCGCGCCGATCCCGCCGGCGCTGATCGATCGCGTCTATCGCGAACTTGGATTCAAGGTCTGCTCGTTATGGGGCATGACGGAATCGCTGTCGAGCACGCTGACCGAACCGGAGCGCGCGCTCGAAAAATCCTCGAAAACCGACGGTCGTCCGCTCGAAGGCGTCGCGGTGCAGGTCTTGCGCACCGACGGCAGCGTGGCGCCGGTCGGCGAGACGGGACTGCTCAAAGTGCGCGGCGCGCAGATGTGCCTTGGCTATTACAAGCGCGCGGACATGGAGCCCTATGACGCGGAAGGCTGGTTTGACACCGGCGATCTCGCCTACATGGATGAAGAGGGCTACATCCGCATCAACGGCCGCATCAAGGACGTCATCATCCGCGGCGGCGAGAACGTGCCGGTCGTCGAGATCGAAAACTTGCTGTTCAAACATCCGGCCGTTCTGGCCGCAGCGATGGTCGGCTACCCCGATCCGCGCCTGGGCGAACGCGCCTGCGCGTTTCTCGCCTTGCGCAGCGGACATGCGCTCGATCTCGCCGGCGTGCAGGCCTATATGGCGGAACACAAAGTCGCGAAACAATATTGGCCGGAACGAATCCAGATTGTCGCCAACCTGCCCATGACGCCGGCGGGCAAGGTGAAAAAGTTTCAGCTTCGCGAAGAGGCGAAAATATTCGGAAACCCCGTCCAAGAGGCGGGTTCATGAACTTGCGTCTCAATGCCCGTGTGTGCGTCGTCACGGGCGCCGCGCGTGGCATTGGCTATGCGATCGCCCAGCGCTTCGGACGCGAAGGCGCCCGTGTGGCCTGTGTCGATGTTAGCGCGCGGCGCCTTGAACCCACAGTCGCTGAAATCAGCGCCGAGGGTATTGAAGCGCGCGCTTATGCCGTCGACGTCGGCCGGCGCGATGACGTCGGAGCAATGTTCGCGCACATAGAGGCTGATTTCGCCGCGCCGGTCGCAGTGCTCGTCAACAATGCGGTCTGGGCGCGTTTTCAGCCGCTTGATGAAATTGATGGCGAGACGATCGACCAGATGTTCGCCGTCGGCGTCAATGGAATCGTCTGGACGATGCAGGCGGCGGCGCCGCAGATGGCGCGGCGCGGCGGCGGCGCGATCGTCAATCTAAGCTCCGTATCCGCATTCCATCCGGCCAAGGATTCCATCGCTTATTCCGCGCTGAAGGCCGGCGTCGTCGGCCTCTCGCGCGCGGCCGCGGCCGCACTCAGCCCGAAAAAGATCCGGGTCAATGTCATAGCGCCAGGGATGATCGGCACGAAAGCGTCGGTCGCGCAATTCGATGAGACGACGCTCGCGACGCGGCAATCCGAAATGCCGCTCGGCCGCTTCGGCGAGCCTGAAGAGATCGCTGCGCTCGCCGCGTTCCTCGCCAGCGACGATGCGAGCTACCTGCAAGGCGCCGTCATCACAGCCGACGGCGGATGGACGGTTCCTGCGAGATAGGAGAAGCGGCATGAGGCGTCTCGACGGCAAACGCGCGATCGTGACGGGCGGCGGCAGCGGCATCGGTCGCGCGAGCGCCATCCGCTTCGCGCGGGAAGGCGCCGCCGTGTTGATTGTCGGCCGGGCCGCCAATGCCGAGGAGGTCGCCGCGGAAATCCGGGCCGAAGGCGGCGCCGCCTCGTCCATGATCGCGGATGCAGCGATGGAGGCGAATGTCGCGGCGATGGTCGAACGCTGTCTGTCCGAATGGGGCGGAATGGAGATATTCTTCGCCAATATCGGCGTCACCGGAAGCAATACGCCGCTGTTCGAACAGACCGTCGAGGAATGGACGGAGGTCTATCGCCTCAACACGGTCAGTAGCTTCCTCGCCATCAAATACGCTGGTCGCCACATGACGGCCCAACGTTGCGGCTCCATCATCCTGACTTCGTCCGCCGCGTCGCTGCGCGCCAACGCCGGAGCCATATCCTACAGCGCGAGCAAGGCGGCGGTGAACAGCCTGGCGCAGACGGCGGCCAACGCTTTCGCCGGAACGGGCGTGCGCGTCAATGCGATCCTGCCCGGCCTCGTCGAGACGAAGTTGACGCGCAAAGTTTTCGAGGACGCGCGAGCGCGCGGCGTCGAAGCGAAACTCGGTCACGTGACGCCGCTGAAACGTCCCGGCCGAGCCGAAGAGATCGCCGCCGCGGCGGCCTTCCTCGCCAGCGACGATTCCTCCTACGTCGATGGTCAATTGCTTTCGGTCGATGGCGGCGTCAGCAGCACTCACCCTTATGGCCGCATCGCGCTTTAGCCTTGAGGCGACGGGATTTCATACAGACGAGACATCCGGGAGATACGCGTGGATTTCGACCTGCCGAAGGAAATCATCGACAAGCTTGCCGAGCTCGACGCCTTCATCGAGGCGGAGATCAAGCCGCTCGAGCGCGAGAACATGCAGTTCTTCGACCATCGCCGCGAGAACGCGCGCACCGATTGGGATCAGGACGGACGTCCGCGCGCGGAATGGCGCGCGTTGATCAGCGAAATGGAGGGCCGCGCCGACAAGGCGGGCCATTTGCGCTATGGGCTTCCGAAGTCTTGCGGCGGCCAGGCGGCCTCCAATCTTGCGATCGCGGCGATCCGCGAGCATCTCGCCGCCAAGGGGCTTGGCCTGCACAACGATCTTCAGGACGAATCGTCGATCGTCGGCAATTTCCCGATCATACCGGCGATCGCCGACTACGGCACGGAAGAGCAGAAGACCTATATCGAGGGCATCATCACGGGCAAGAAGCACCTGGCTTTCGGTCTGACCGAGCCCGGACATGGCAGCGACGCAACCTGGCTCGAGACGACGGGCGTACGTGACGGCGATCACTGGATCATCAACGGGGTCAAGCGCTGGAATTCACAGGTTGCGCGCGCGCACGCCAATCTCGTGTTCGCCCGCACGTCGGGCAAGCCCGGCGAAGCCAAGGGCATCACCGCGTTCATCGTGCCGACCGACACGCCGGGGCACAATATTCTATACAATCACTGGACCTTCAATATGCCCAGCGATCATGCGGAGACGGAACTGAAGAATGTTCGCGTGCCCGACAGCGCGATCCTGCATAAAGAGGGCGAAGGCCTCGTCGTCGCGCAGCGCTTTGTGCACGAGAACCGCATCCGCCAGGCGGCGGCGAGCGCGGGCGCGGCGCGCTATTGCATCAAGGCGGCGGTCGCCTACGCCAATAGGCGCGTCGCATTCGGCGAGCCGCTTGCGAAGAAACAGGCGGTTCAGTTCCCCCTCGTCGAACTCTGGGCGGAGTATGAGATGGTGCGCAACTACATCTTCCGCACCGCCTGGCAGATGGATCGGCAAAGCCCGCTCGAGATCAGCGATATGGTGTCGATCTGCAATTTCAGGGCGAACCGGTTGTGTTGCGAGGCCGCCGACCGGGCGATGCAGGTCCATGGCGGCGTTGGCTACAGCCGCGCTCTGGCGTTCGAACATATCTATCGCCATCACCGCCGCTATCGCATCACCGAAGGCACGGAGGAAGTTCAGATGCGTCGCGTGGCGCAATATCTCTTCGGTTTCAGCGGCAAGCGGGCGAGCCAGGGATGACGGCGCCCACGCCTCCCGGCCGCGGCGTCGATTTCGACGTCGCCCAGCTCGACGAATATCTGAAAAGCTGGCTCGGCGGCGCGGCGCCGATCCGCGTCGAGCGCACGCAGGGAGGCATGTCGAATCCGACCTATTTCGTCACCCGAGGCGATTGGCGCGGCGTGCTGCGAAAACAACCCAACGACGTGTTGATGCCTTCGGCGCATGCGATCGACCGCGAATATCGCGTGCTCAGCGCCTTGCAGGGGAGTGGCGTGCCGACGCCGAAGCCATATCTTTATTGCGAGAACAGCGAGATCCTCGGCACGCCGTTCTATCTGATGGAATGGCTGGACGGGCGGGTCTTCCACGATTTCGCGACGCCCCGGCTCGAGAAAGAGGAGCGCGCGGCGCTCTTCCGCTCGATGTGCGCGACGCTCGCGTCGATTCACACGCTCGACTATCAGGCGCTCGGCCTTGCCGACTTCGGGAAGCCCGGCAATTATTTCGCGCGGCAGCTCACGAGGTGGTCGAACCAGTGGACGCAGTTTCGCCGCGGCGATGACGATAATCCCGACCTCGATCGCATGGTGCGCTGGCTTGCCGAGCGCGTGCCTGACAGCCAGACGCTTTCGCTTTGCCACGGCGACTTTCGCATCGCGAACGCGATTTTCCATCCGAGCGAGCCGCGCGTGATCGGCGTGCTCGACTGGGAGCTTTCGACGCTCGGTCATCCGCTCGTCGATCTCGCCTTCAACAGCCAGGCGTGGCGCATGGCGCCCGACGAGAACGGGGGCCTGCTTGGCCTTCCGCTCGACGATATGGGCGTTCCCAGCGAAGCCGACTATCTCGAACTCTATTACGAGCTTGCTGGCGCGACCGAGCGGTTGACGCGTTTCCATCAGGTATTCGCCATGTTTCGCGGCGCGGTCGGCAGCGCCGGCGTCGCGGCGCGCGGCGAGGCGGGCAATGGCGTCCTGCCGGATGCGGCGCGCATCGGACGTCATCTCGCGCGCGCCTATGCGAAGCGCGGCGTCGCGTTGATCGGGGAAGAACCATGAGCGCACGCGAGCGACCTACTATGAGCGTCGACGAGGCGATCCGCCGCCGTCGCTCGGTGCGCGGCTTTCGGCCCGAGGGGGTTCCCGAGGCGACGATGCGCGAAGTATTCGAACTCGCGCAATGGGCGCCGTCCAATTGCAACGTGCAGCCCTGGACGCCGCATGTCGTGTCGGGCGAGGCGTTGCAACGGCTGCGTGACGCGCTCGTCGATGCGGGAATGCGCGACGAACCGATCCGACCGGATTGGCCGGCCGACGGCAAGTTCACCGACGTCTATCGCGAGCGGCAGGTGGACGCGGCGCAAAGACTTTACGGCGCGATGGGCGTCGAACGACGCGACGCCGTCGGCCGTAAAATGGCTTATATCCGCAATCACGCGTTCTTCGATGCGCCGCACGCCGTCTTCGTTTTCATGCCCGAGCCGTTCGACACGCGTGAGGCGACGGATATCGGCATGTATGCGCAAACGCTGATGCTTGCGTTGACGGCGCGCGGCATTGGTTCTTGCGCTCAAGGCGCGCTCGGACTGTTTCCTCATATCGTTCGGGAGCATCTTGGCATTCCCGCCAATTACAAGCTGCTGTTCGGCGTCTCCTTCGGCTACGAGGATGCCGGCGTCAAAGCCAATGCTGCGCGGGTGGGCCGAGCGAATCTCGATGACGCTGTCCGCTTCCACCGCTAAAATCGCGCCGCTTGTCGGCGTCGTCGGCCCCGGCCTGATGGGCCTTGGGCTCGCGCAGGTCGCGGCGGCGGCGGGGTTCGAGGTCGCCCTCTGCGGTCGCGACGATAAAGCCTCGGGCGAGGCGCTGAACCGTCTGCGCGCGGCGCTCGAGCGGCAGTCCGCTCGCGGGCGCCTGGACGCGGCGACCTGCGAGGGCGTTCTGGCGCGCGTCTCCGCGGCGCGCGTCATAGCCGACGATCTCAGCCGTTGCGCGCTGGTGATCGAATGCCTGCCCGAGGATCGCGCGATCAAGAGCGATGTGCTTCGTCGCATCGAGGCGGCCGTCGCGCCCGGCGCAATGATCGCCACTAACACCTCCGGCCTCGCAATTTCGGGCCTCGCAACGGTTCTTCGCGATCGCACGCGCTTTCTCGGGCTGCATTTCTTCTCGCCCGCCGAGCGGATGCCCCTTGTTGAGGTCGTGCGCGGCGCCGAGACCTCCGAGGCGACAATGGCGGGCGCGTTCGCCTTGGCGGAAGCCTTCGGCAAAGTCCCCGTGTGCGTTCGCGATGGTCCGGGCTTCTTCGCCACGCGTGTCTTCGCGGCCTATCTCGACGAGGCGGTTGCAATGGTCGGCGAAGGCGCGCCGCCGGAACTCATCGAAGCGGCCGCCGTCGCGACGGGACGCGCGCTCGGGCCTCTGGCGACGCTCGACGAGACCGGCCTTGCGCTCAACCTTCAACAGGCGAGACAGGCGGCGCTCGATGGTTTGGCCGAACGCTTCCGTCGTCCGCTGGCCGAGCCGCTGCTGGCGCGTCTTGTCGCAGCGGGGCGGGGCGGTCGACGCCGCGGCGGCGGTTTCCATGATTGGCCGGACGGAGGGCAACGCGCCTTATGGCCGGGGCTCGCCGACCTTTTCCCGCCGGCCGCGGGGCCATGCGATGCGGATGCGGTTCGCCTGCGCCTGCTGGCGGCTGAAGCGCGCGAGGCGCTGCGCTGCCTCGAAGAAGGCGTCGTCGACAGCGCCGACGACGCGGATGTCGCCTCGATCCTCGGGCTCGGCTTCCCCAAGCGGCTCGGCGGCGTGCTGCGCTGGGCCGAGGATTTTGATCTCGCCGCCTTCGTCGCGCTCTGCCAACGGCTCGCCAGCGCTCATGGCGAGCGGTTTGCGCCGACGCCCTGGCTGATCGCCCTCGCCGCCTCCGGCCAAGGGCTTACCACATACCGCAAACAGGAGAGACAGACGTGACAGGACCGCTGCAAGGCTTTCGCGTCGTCGAGATGGGCGGCATTGGCCCCGCGCCATTCGCGGGCGCGCTGCTCGGCGATCTCGGCGCTGATGTCTTGCGCGTCGACCGCATCGCGAAGGCGGGCGCCGAGCCCGACCTGCCGCCACGTTTCGACTTCTACAATCGCAACAAACGCTCGGTCGCCTTCGACCTCAAGCGGCCCGAGGCCGTCGGGGCGATGCTGCAACTCGTGGCGAAGGCGGACGCGCTGATCGAGGGTTTTCGGCCCGGTGTTATGGAGCGGCTTGGGCTCGGCCCCGACATCTGTCTCGAAGCCAATCCGCGCCTCGTTTACGCCCGCATGACCGGTTGGGGGCAGCAGGGACCGATCGCGCAGGAGGCGGGCCACGACATCAACTATCTCGCCCTGACAGGCGCGCTGCAATGCCTGGGCTATGAAGATCGTCCTCCGCCGCCGCCGCTCAATCTCGTCGCGGACCTCGGCGGCGGCGCCCTCTACATGACCGTCGGCGTGCTCGCCGCGGCGATGGAGGCGCGCCAGTCGGGTCGCGGCCAGATGATTGACGTCGCGATGGTCGACGGCGTCACCCATCTCATGTCGGCGTTTCAGGCCTTCCGCCAATTGGGGACTTGGACCAATCGGCGCGAGGACAATATCGTTGACGGCGGCGCGCCCTACTACCGTTGCTATGCGGCGAGCGACGGCCGGTTCGTCGCGGTCGGGGCGATGGAGCCGCATTTCTACGCCAATCTGTTGAAGGTGATGGGCCTTGAAGGCGAGAAACTGCCAGACCAGAACGATCGCGCGGCCTGGCCCGCCCTGCGCGAACGCTTCGCTCAGGTCTTCTCGAAGCGAACGCGCGACGATTGGGTCGCCGCGGCAAGAGGTCTGGACGCCTGCCTGACGCCGGTGCTGGGCATGGACGAAGCGCCGACGCATCCCCAGATGCTGGCGCGTGAGGTTCACACGATGTTCGACGGCGTGACGCATCCGAGCCCCGCGCCGCGCTTTTCGCGCACGCCTTCGGCAATCGGCCGCGCAACGCCGGCGCCAGGGCGCGACAGCCGCGAGGCCCTCGCCGACTGGGGCCTTTCAGACGATTCTATCGCCGCGCTGGAAGCAGCAAGCGCGATGGTTCAGGCATGACCGCGCCATGCGCCTGATCCTCATCCGGCACGGCCGGCCCGACGAACACGACTTGGAGCGCCCCAACGACCCGCCCCTCAACGCGGAAGGATGGACGCAGGCGCGGGCAGTCGCGCGCTTGCTGGAAACTGAGGGCGTCACCCGCATCGTCGCGAGCCCGCTGTTGCGCGCGCAGCAGACCGCCGCGCCGCTCGCCGAAGCGCTCGCTATGGACATCGAAACGATCGAGGGCTGGGCGGAGGCCGATCGCAAGGCTGTGCGCTATCGTTCGACGGAGACGCTGCGCGCGGAGGGCGGCGTGGCCTGGGCGCGTTTTCTCGAAGATCCCATTGGCTATCTCGGCGGGAATCCTCAGGAGTTCCGTGCGGGCGTCCTTGCGGCGCTACGCGCGACGGCGGCCGATGAAGCAGGCGCCGCGCGCGTGGCCGTGTTCACGCATGGACTTCCCATCAATGTCGTGCTCGCGCATGCGCTCGGACTCGAAAGCGTCGCGCATTTCCTCGTGAGCTATGGTTCGGTGACGCGGCTGCGCTGGCGCGCGGATGGCGGCGTCGGCGTTTCGAGCGTAAACGAGACGGCGCACCATAAGTGGCCGGTATGACGCCCGAACAGAGGACCGGAAAGATCGCATGACGACAAAGATGACGCCGGCCTGGGACGGCGCGGACATCGCCGAACTGCTCGGCCTCGACGCGCTGTCGTCGGGACAATTTCGCAGCCGGTTCGCCGAGCCCAACGAGAATGGGCGGGTCTACGGCGGACAAATGCTGGGACAGACACTGGCCGCGGCGGCGCGCACCGTCCCCGCGGGGCGTCCGGCGAGCGTCATGCAATTCGTCTTCCTCTCAGGCGCCCGGCCGGAGATGGCGATCGACTATGCCGTGACGAGCCTTCAGGACGGCAAGCGGTTTTCTTCGAGACAAGTGCGCGGCGTTCAAGCCGGCGGGAAAATGGTCTGCGACGCGAGCGTGACTTTCGCGACGCCGCTCGCGGGGCCCGTGCATCGCGCTGCGCCGCCGCCGGACTGCGGCCTCGACCGCGATCCCGAACGCTGTCCGCGCCTCACCGAGATCGACAGCCCGGGCGCTGCGAATATCGAACGCGTGCTTGCCTATACGCTGCAGGCGCACCCGGCGATCGACTTTCGGGCGCCCTTCGCGGAAGATCTCAGCGGGGATGATGGGCGCGCCGAGCCGCGCATGCGCTTCTGGATCCGCATGCGCCGCTCGCTGCCGGACGACGGTGCGCTGCACGCGGCGGCCTTCGCCTATCTCTCGGACTATTGGATCAATTTCGTCGCCTGCATTCCGCATGTGGCGCCGACGGCGGCGAAAGGCGGCAAGCTCTATGTCGCGAGCCTCAACCACGCGATCTGGCTGCATCGCCCGTTCCGCGCCGACGACTGGCTGCTGTTTGATTGCGTCAGTCCGCGCGGGGGCTGGGGCCGCGCGCTCGCGACCGCGCGCATCTACGATCGGACCGGCGATCTCGTCGCGGACGCCAACCAGGAATGCCTGCTGACGCCCAGGGATGAGGATTCAGATTCGCGGCGGCGGCGAAGTCCAGGGCGCCGCGAACATGCCGACCATGGCGTCAATGAAATTGCGCAACGGGTCGGGCGAGTCCCAGGGCTTGGCGTAATCGCCGGATTCGTCGGCGGCGCCTTCCAGCACGGCGAATACGGAAGTGGATGCCCAGAAATAGAACAACAACCGTTGGTCGCGCGCCGCTTCCGGCATTGCAGGCATGAGGCGCTTGATATGGCGCAGCGCTCGGTCGTAGGCGGAAAGGCGCAGCTTGGCGACGGTGTCGGTGACGAGATGGCGGCGCGCATGCAGCAGCATCGCCAGGAACCGCGCGGAGGCTTCGTCGCCTTCCGGCGCATTGGGCGGCAGGCCGCGCAGCACTAATATTTCCAGCACTTCCCGGATCGTATGCGGACCGCCCGCAGCTTCGGCAACTTTGAGCGCTTCGTCCCAGCGCGCGTCGGCGATCGCGAGCGCGTCGCCGACCAATGTCGCGATGAGGCCTTCCTTCGAGCCGAAGTAATAATTGAGCGCCGAGGCGTTCTTCTGTCCCGCCTCGGCTATGACGTCGCGCACCGAGACGGCGTCGACGCCGTTCAGCGCGAACAGTTTCCGCGCGGCGCGCTTGATGCGTTCGCGGGAGGAGGCGTCAAGCATTCTTCTCAAGGTCCCGAATAGGCAACGGATATTGGCCTTCGAGCAAGCATCGCCGTTGCGCGTCTAGAGCAATTGCATTATACAATCGCATTAAATTTGGCAATACGGGCGCCGCAATGATCTCATTCGCACTTACGCAGGAGCAGGAGATCGCGCGCGCCGCGGCCGCCGCTTTCGCCGACGCCAAGGCTTCTCCGCAAGCGCGCGCCGCCGACGAAACCGGCGCTTTTCGGGACGATCTGATCGATGCGGTCTGGAGTCTCGGCCTCGTACAGGCCGTCGCAGAATCGGATGCGCCAGAGCAACCGACAGTGCTCAACGCACTCGTGCTGGAAGAGCTCGCCTACGGCGATGCGGCATTGGCGCTCGCGCTGGCGGCCCCGCTCGGCTTCGCCAAGGCCATCGCCGAGCAGGGCGACGAGCTGCAGAAGAGGACATATCTGGGCGCCGTGGCGAACGATTCGCCACGTTTTGCGGCCATCGCTCATACCGATGCCGGTTGGTTCGGCGGCGAGCGCCAGCGAACCCGAGCGGTGAAGGTCGCCGGAGGGTGGCGCATCGATGGCGCGAAGGCGCTCGTTCCTCACGCGGCGCGTTGCGCGGATTTTCTGGTGACCGCCGAAACGGCGACAGGCGCTTGCGCGTTTCTCGTGCCCGCACGCACGGACGGCGTCGTGATCGGCGCCGCCAAGGGGACACTCGGCCTGCGCGCGCTGCAAATGGCCGATGTCGGCTTCGACGGCGTCTTCGCGCCTGACGACTCGCGTCTCGGCGCCGCGGACGGAGCGACGGTGAGGCGGATCGTCGATCTGAGCCGCGTCGCGCTATGCTCCATTCTGAGCGGGCTCGCGCGGCGGGTCTACGACACCGCTTTGCCCTACGCCAAGCAGCGCGTTGTGCATGGCGAAGCGATCGCCCGCAAACAGGCTGTCGCGTTCAAGCTCGCCGACATGCGCATCGCAACCCAGGCGATGCGCTGGATGGGCTTGCGGGCGGCGTCGGAGCTGGATGCCGCGCCGACGGCGACCCGCAATGCGCGGCTTGCCCAACGCTACGCCGCAGAAAACGGCCTGAAGATCGCCGACGAGGGCGTGCAACTCTTCGGCGGCTACGGCTTCGTGCGCGACCTGCCGCTGGAGATGTGGTACCGCAATGCGCGATCCCTGTCCGTCCTCGACGGCCTCGTCGGCGTCTGAGGAGGCGAGATGATCAGCTTTTCCCTTACGGAAAGAGACAAAGAAATCCTCGACGAGGCGCGCGCTCAGGCGCTTCTCGCCGCAAAACATGCGCGCGATTTCGAACGTAACGAGGATGCGCTTCTGCCGCGCGAATTTCCGGAAGCCGTCGGTCGTCCGGACACGCGCGCGATGATGGCCGAATATGCAGCCGAACTCAGCGGCGCCAAGATCATGCGCGCGCTTCTCTATCTCGAAGATTGGTACGGCGGGGTTCCGTTGCGCGAACACCGCTATTCCCTCGGCAATACCGCGCTGAAGATCGCAGGCACGCCGGTGCAATATGCGCGCTGGGCGGACAAGACGATCGCCATCGGCCTCACCGAGCCGGTCGGCGGCTCCGATCCAGCCTCGACGCGCACGACCGCGACCTGGGACGCCGCGGCGGCCGATGGATCATCGAGGGTGAGAAGACGTTCATCACCTATGCCGAGAGCTGCGACGCGGCGCTCATTTTAGCGCGGGTCATCGCCCCCGACCGGCGCGGCTTGTCGACTTTCATGGTGGAGAAGGGAACGCCCGGCTTCACGGTCGGCAGGCAGTTCCGCAAGATGGGCCTCCGTTTCGAGGACACCGCTGGCCTCTCCTTCGTCAACTGCCGAATTCCCGCCTTCAACCATATCGAAGGCGATCTGAAAACGACGCTGCAGTCTTTCAGCGAGTCGCGACCGGTCGTCGCCGCTTATGCCCTAGGGGTCTCGCGCGCCGTGATGGATTTTGCATGGGCGCGGCTCGGCGAAATCGGCGTGACCGCCGACTATGACGCAGGACCAACTTTATTGAGCGCCGCCGCGGATCGGATGCTGGCGCTCGAGGCGGAGTGGGAGGCGACGTGGATCACGGTGCTGCGCGCCAAATGGATCGAACAGAGCGACGGGCCGGGCAAAGTCGAATCCTGTATCGCCAAGGCGATGGGCGGCGGCCTTGCGCGCAAGGTCACGCAGACCTGCATCGAAATCCTCGGTGCATGCGGGCTGTCCGACGAGCACCTGCCGGAAAAGGCCTTTCGCGACGCGCGCATCTTCGACATCTACGAAGGCACGGGGGAGATCCAGCGCCTCATCATCGCGCGCGATATTCTGGGCTATTCGCAGAAAGAATTGAACTGAGGCCTTGACATTCGGGTTAACCATTGCGCTCGACGGCGCGCGTTCCGGCCAGCGGCGTAGGCATCGCCAGTTTGGGCAACGCGCCGCGCGGCAGGCTCTATCAAAACGCAATGCTTTTCAGAGTTAGGCGCAGCATCGCTTACTCTGCGATCCTCAGGACGATCTTGCCATGCGGACGAGCCCTCTTGCCCTCAAGCATCTCATGAGCGGCACGAGCGTCCTCAAGAGGCAGTATCGGACCAACGTTGGTCCGACATCGAAACGGTCCGCGGCCTCGGAGCCGACGTCGTATCAGACTACCGCAAAGATTGATTCGAACATGTGGAACGTTCGGTCAACGCCGTAATCGATCTCGTCGGCGGAGAAACGCGGATGCGGTCCTTTTGCTGCGCTGAAACCAGGCGGCATTCTCATCTCGGCAGTCTCGCAACCTGACCAGACTCTTGCGGCCAAACTTGACGTCACCGCCGCTGCACCAAGGACGAGGGCGCTCTACCCCGCGATAATATGGGCCACGTGGAACAAGGCCCGCCATGCAGTCACGGCAATCACGGGGAACCGAAGCAGCATCAAGAGCGTCGAGCGAGGCCGGCTTCAAAGCGCTCATATCCGCAGCACGTGGGCATATTCGACGTAGGCATCAGTGAAGCGCGGATTTGTCACGACGAATGCGGAAGTGCCGGGCTCGAAGCCAGTGACGCACTCGCCGGCAGCAACGACGAGACCGGATAGGTCTGAGCCAAGGATCAGAGGAAGCGGTTGGGGTAGGGCGCTCTTGCCGAAGCGGATGCAGGCATCCCAAGGCCCCACGCCGGCCGCTTTCACTTGCATCAGAATTTCGTTCGCGCCGGGGCTGGGAATCGCGATGTCTTCGAGAATGGTGACACCGGGCCCCCCGAGCCGTTTTATTTGGCTGCTTGGCTCCCGGGAACCGCGCAAGCCCTTCCATCTCGAACGACAAGATGTGAATCGGCTCTGGAGATCGACCCCACCTGTCTTCATTTATTTGAACTGGCGATCGCGCCGATCGGCGGGAAGACCCCACGCCGAATGACACGCGCGCTCCTCTTTCGCGGCCCTACCTGAACCGACCTGGCCCACCGGCATCAACGAGACGCCCCACGGCGTCTCGCCGAGGTTCTCTATCATCCTTGAGCAACGAATGAGAGCGGGAAGCCTGCCTCCGGTCTGCACGCCACCAGAGGAAAGACGCTCAGGTCGCCTCATTCGGCGGCGACCTCGGCGCCTCCCAGCGTTAGAAGCTTCTTGCGGTAGGCCAGTTGGGGGCGAGTGAGCCCTAAGATCCGTGCGGCGGCGGACACGTTTCCTTCGGCACGCTTCACAGCGGCCTCGTAGAGCGTACGCTCTAGCATGGGCAGCGAGAAGCCATCTTCGCTCATCAGTTGATTGACGACGCGCTTCATGGATTGCGTCTCGTCGCCCTCGGCTGGAACGACGAGGGGCCACCGCGTCAGCGCCGTCGCGATTTGCCCATCGGCGATCGCCCCGCCTCGGTGATCCTTAAGGACGGATGTCAATACCCAGCGCATTTGGCGCAGGTTGCCCGGCCAACGTGATTGCTGGATCAGCTTCGTGGCGCTCGCATCAAGCTTCGGCTTCTCCTGCCTCATTTTCGACGCGAGCTGGGAAAGCAGGCTCTTAGCGATCGAAACACGTTCGGTGGGCGTTCGCTGGGTAAGCGACGGAAGACGAACCTCCAGGCCCGACAGGGTCGACCAGAGGTCGGATGCGAGAAAGGCAGGAGCCAGAGGGGCTGTGGTCAGCCCGATGACCCGAGGTCCATCAAGCCGAGTTGCTTCCTCGATCGCCATCGCAAGATACGGCTGGACGTCAAGCGGGACCCCGTCGACGGCGTTAATGACAATGGTTCGTGAAGGTGCGGTGCGGGGTCCGCCCCTGCCGCGTCTGGTGATTTCATGGCAAAAGGCATGATCGACGCTGGCGCCGAAAACGGATCGCAGTTCGCTCTCTGGCGCGTTGATCGCGCGATGAAGATAGCGCGCGGCCCGACTTCGGCCTGTACCGGATTCGCCGGAAATGAGGACTGGGAGCGAAGCGGCCGCGACGCGCACCAGTTCTTCCCAAATCGGAGCAAGAAGGAGATGGTCCAGCTCAGACAGGGCAACTTCCGCGACGCGCGCGGGGGGACGGCTCACAGGCGAGACGAAAGCGCGCCCATCCAGGGTCGCGATTCGTTCGAGAAAGTAGCTGACCTCGGAGTCGCTCGCATCCCATCCGCTGACGGGTTTGCCGACGACACGGCAGTGGGTGTGCCCTTGCGCGGCACACTCCACCTCCTTGTAGACGACCAATGTATTAAAGAACTCGGTTGCGTATCCAGATGCGTAGCCCAGCTGAGTCCAGCAAACCGGCTCCGTCACGTGCCGGCCATTCTTGTAATCAATCGCCTCCACGCTATCGTGCCAGAGAAATTCGGCCGCGAAGCGTCCCTTACGGAAGTCGAAATCATTGTACACCGTTTCGACGCGGACGACCCCGCTGAATGTGTGCAAGCGGGTGCCAGCGGTGAAAGCATCGCCAATATTGAGATTGGGCCAGCGAGTCCGAACAAACCGCGCATCAGCTTGTCCGGAAAGAAATCCTAGTCTCATCAAGAATGCGCGCGCCTCTGGCGCGCCCAGCGCTCTGACAAGTTCGCGCCGGAGCTCTGCGCCGGCGATAGCCCGCTGCATGACTATCCGGTCGCCGTTGAGACGAATGGTGCCATCGAGGGGATTGAAGACAAGGCTAGACAACAAATCTCTGACCGTCGGTTCGCCGCCGCGGTCGAGGAGCTTCGAGCGCTCAATAGGGGTCCGCATTGAACGTGTTCCTCCGTCGCATCAGGTCTCTTGAGCCGGATAAATGTGACGATATGCGTAAAGCGATTTGATCATTTGATCAATCGACAGTGAGGCAGGTGCTCGCGGGCTGTTCCGCCGGCGGAAATTCAAGCAGCAAGATCAACGCGGTAAGTAGTAAATCCGGAACAGCGCCCTCGAGTGGTTTGACACTGACGCAGCCAGGAGCCCCTAATCCACTCAACGAGACGGTCAAGCGACGAGAGTTCCGCGACCGCCTTCGGGAGCGTCACAATCGCTTAGGTTACCAGGACGCTCAAGCTCCTGGGAACCTTGCAAACCGGGGAGGACCAATGGCGACGCTTCGCGAGATGTTCGACGTCGGGGGTAGGTCGGTCATCGTGACTGGCGGCGCCAGCGGGATCGGACGAGCGTACGCCGAGGTCATGGCCGAGAACGGCGCGCGCGTTTGCATCCTTGATCTCGATGCCGAACGGCTCGACTTGGTGCTGGCCGAGCTGCGGGCCAAAGGCGGCGAAGTCTGGGGACAGGCGCTCGACGTATCCGACCGCCTTCGAATGGCGTCCGCCTTCGATGAGGTCGCAGAGAAGCATGGGCGAATCGACATCGTATTCGCCAACGCCGGCATTGATGCCGGTCCGGGATTTCTGTCCACGGAAGGACATCGCATACCGGAAGGCGCGATCGACGTGCTCGACGACCGCCATTGGGACCGCGTGATCGAGGTCAATCTCAGCTCCGTCTACACCACCGTCAAACATGCGGCCCGGCACATGAAGAAAACCGGCGGTGGCCGCATCATCGTCACCTCCTCGATCGCAGCGCAGATCAACGAGGCAATCGTCGGCACGCCTTACATGCCGGCGAAGGCCGGCGTGGATCACTTCGTTCGCCAGATGGCGATGGAGCTGGGCGTATTCGGCATTTTGATCAATTGCATCTCGCCTGGGCCGTTCATGACCAATATCGCCGGCGGCCGCCTGAAGATTCCCGCTGATCGCAAGGCGTTCGAAGCGCAGTCGCTGATCGGCCGCATCGGCGACACCGAGGACATCAAGGGGCTGGCCCTCTATCTCGCCTCGCCGTGCTCCTCCTACGTCACTGGAAGCCAGATCGTCATCGACGGAGGATCTCAGCATAGAATTAAGTAGCCAGTCAGGCGGAAGATACCGCTGCGAACCAACAACATCACGTCCAAAGGAGGAAACCATGGAAGACTCGGAAAAGCACCGCCATAGCCCGTCGCGCCGCGCAGTCATCAAAGGCATCGGCGCTGGCGTCGCCGCCTCCACGCTCGGCATGCCGGCCATCGCTCGGGCCCAAAGCGCCGGGACGATTAAGATCGGACTCGTCACGCCCGCCACAGGCCCCCTCGCGCTTTTCGGGGATGCGGATGGCTGGACGGTAGGCAAGATCAAGGAACTGCTCAAGAACGGCCTCGAAACGTCGTCAGGGCGCTACAACGTGGACATCCTAGTTCGCGACAGCCAATCGAATCCGAACCGCGCCGGCGAGGTCGCCGGCGATCTCATCCTCAACGATAAAGTCCACCTTCTGGTCCCCGCCTCGACAACCGATACGGTGAATCCGTCCGCCGATCAGGCCGAGCTTTATGAGTGCCCGAGCCTCTCGTCGGGCGCGCCGTGGCAGGCGGCGATATTTCCACGCGGGGGCAAGGACAAGCCCTTCAAGTGGACCTACCACTTCTTCTGGGGCCTGGACGAAGTGCTCAACACGTATGTTGGTCTTTGGAACAGCATTGAGACCAATCGCAAGGTCGGCATGCTGTTTCCGCAGAATGCAGACGGCGAGACTTTCGGCAACAACGACTACGGCCTGCCGGCGCCGACAAAGAAGGCGGGCTTCGAAATCGTGGTGCCGGGTTTCTTTCAACCGCGCACGAACGACTACACGGCGCAAATCACCGCCTTTAAGCAAGCCGGGTGCGAAATCGTCGGCGGCATAACCTACCCTGACGATCTCAGAACCTTCATGAACCAGTGTGCTCAACAGGGCTTTAAGCCGAAGGCCGTGACCGTCGCTGCCGCGCTGTTGTTTGCTCCGGGCGTTCAGGCCCTTGGGCCCATTGGCGACGGCGTGTCGACGGAGGTGTGGTGGACTCCCGCGTTCCCGTTCAAGTCGACGCTGACCGGCCAGCTCAGCAAGGACATCGCGGACCAATGGGAGACCGAGACGAAGAAGCAGTGGACGCAGCCTCTAGGCTATAGCCACGCGCTTCTGGAAGTGGCGATCGATATTCTCAAGCGATCGAAGAATCCGCTCGATCGGGAAGCCAATCGCGTATCGCTTGCGGCGACCAAGATCGAAACGCTTGTCGGCAAGGTCGACTTCTCCTCGGGGCCCCACGCGAATGTTTCGACGACTCCGATTTTCGGCGGACAATGGGTCAAAGGTGTGAAGTGGCCATGCGACCTCAAAATCGTCGACAATACAGTGAACAAGCTGTTCACGCCGGAGCAGCGCATGAAGCTCATGACTTGGCCGAGCTAGAGCCAACGCCGGCGCGATGGGAACGGGCATGTTGCTTGAAGGGCGCGAACTGAGCAAATCGTTCGGCGCGGTTCGCGTGCTTCACGACATCAGCTTCGAGGTTCGCGCTGGCGAGATTCTGGGCATACTCGGGCCAAACGGCGCTGGGAAAACCACGCTGTTCAACCTGATCAGCGGCGATCTCGCCATAGACAAGGGCCAGCTCGCCTTTGACGGACATGTCCTGACCCGCGAGCCGCCGTACCGCCGTTGCCAAATGGGAATCGGTCGAACGTATCAGATCCCGCGCCCCTACACGGGGATGAGCACATTCGAAAATCTACTCGTCGCCGCATCGTTCGGCGGCGGACGCTCCGAGATCGCCAGCTACGCCTGGTGTTCGAAAATCCTGCGCGACTGCGAGCTCCGCGAGAAGGCGAATCGTTCGGCTGGCTCGCTGACGCTGCTCGACCGTAAGCGGCTGGAGCTGGCGCGGGCGCTGGCGTCGGACCCTAAACTCCTGCTTCTGGACGAGATCGCGGGGGGCTTGACCGATGAAGAGAGCAAAGCGCTGGTGGCTTTGATCCGCAGAATAAGGGACCGCGGCGTGACCATCATTTGGATCGAGCATGTCCTGCACGCGGTGCTCGCCGCAGCGGACCGGATGATGGTCCTGAACTTTGGCGAGAAAATCGCAGAAGGCGAGCCGCCGACGGTCATCAACGATCCTGAAGTCCGGCGCGTTTACATGGGGATCGAGGTATGAACGCCCCCCTTCTGTCGACGCACGGTCTAGTCGCCCGATACGACGACTTCCAGGCTCTCTATGGGGTCGATTTCGACATCTCTTTCGGCGAGGTCGTTGCGCTGATCGGCGCCAACGGGGCCGGCAAGTCGACGCTCCTGAAGTCGATCATGGGGTTGCTGCGAGTCGCTCCGGAGATGGTGCGCCTAGATGGCCGTCCTGTCGGCGGCGCCAAGCCATATACGATGGTCGCCAGCGGCGTTGCAATTGTGCCCGAAGGCCGTCGCCTCTTTACCGGCATGACTGTCGAGGACAACCTGCGGGTGGCCGTCGACCATGCGCGCTCGCGCGGAAGCTGGACATTGGAAAAGATATTTTCGCTCTTTCCGATTCTCAAGGAAAAGCAGTTTGTGCCGGTGCAACTGCTCTCGGGCGGCCAGCAGCAAATGGTAGCGATAGGGCGGGCGTTGCTCAACCAGCCGCGCCTCCTCCTATGCGATGAAATCAGCCTCGGTCTGGCGCCAAAAGTCGTGCGGGAGATTTATCAGTCGATCGAGTCGATTGCGCGGAGCGGGACGGCTATCGTGCTGGTCGAGCAGGATGTCGGGCTCGCGCAGTCCGCCTCAGGCAGGCTTTACTGCATGCTGGAAGGCCGCATCACGTTGACGGGACGCTCGTTGGATATCCAGCGCGCCGCCATCGGCGAGGCCTATTTCGGAGCTCCCCGTGCAGTGGTTTGATGGCTTGGTGCAAGGTGTCTTGTTGGGCGGCCTCTATGCTCAGTACGCGCTCGGTATGGCGTTAATGTTCGGCGTCATGCGGATCGTCAATGTAACCCATGGCGATCTCATGATCCTCTTGGCGCTGGTGGGGATCAGCATGGCGGCGCGTTTCGGCCTCGGGCCCTGGAGCGTGCTGGTGATCCTTGTAGCGCTCGGGGCCGCAATCGGTCTTGTGCTACAGCGCGTGATCCTGAACCGGGTCGTCGGGAGCGATCCGCTGCCGTCGTTGATCGCGACATTCGGGCTTTCGATCGCGCTGCAGAACGCAATGTTGGAAATATGGTCGGCCGACACGCGCTCGCTCGACGGCGGCGCTATCGCGCAGGCCTCGTTTCAGGTGGGCCCGATGTTTGTCGGTGTGCTGCCGGTGATCGTCCTCGTCACCGCAACGGTGCTGACGGGAGGCCTCGACACCGCCGTGCGATATACCAGGTTCGGACGCGCGTTGCGGGCCGCGGCCGCCGACGTGGATGCCGCGGCGATGACCGGCATCAATCCCAAGAGCGTTTATGCCGCCGCGACCGCGATCGCGGTGGCCATTCTCGGCTTCGCTGCTGTGTTCCAGTCGGTCCGGGCGACGGTGTCTCCTGCGGACGGCCCGTTTCAACTCATCTACGCCTTCGAGGCCGTTATCATCGGAGGCATGGGCTCTATCTGGGGCGCATTCCTCGGAGCCATGGTGCTTGGCGTCAGTCAGTCCGTTGGGTTTAGAATCAATCCAGGCTTCGGCGTTCTTGCGGGACACCTCGTTTTCTTGATTGTTCTTGCGGTGCGTCCGCAGGGCATACTGGGGAAGGAATGACGTGGTGAAAGAGGCTTCGATAGGCGCCCCTCTCGACGTGTCGGAGCCGGCGCCTCGCGTCCAGCGGCAAACGCTCTCGGGCATGATTGCGATGGGCATCAGCCTTTGCGTGCTGGTCGTTATCTCCTCAATGCCGTGGTGGGCCGACCAAGGTTTGATCCGAAGCGTGGTCGAGATTAGCTGTTACGTCGCGGTCGCCCAAATGTGGAATCTTCTTGCGGGCTATAGCGGGTTGGTCTCTGTCGGGCAGCAGGCCTTCATCGGCGTCGCGGCCTACGCCATGTTCGTGCTTGCGCAGCTTTGGGGCCTCAATCCATTCCTCGCGGTCCTGCTTTGCCTTGTGGCGCCGGCTGTTCTGGCGGTCCCGACCTACGGACTGCTCCATCGGCTCGACGGTCCGTATTTTGCGATCGGCACCTGGGTGGTCGCCGAAGTAATGCGCCTTGCAACATCCACATTCGGCTATGTTAACGCGGGCGCGGGCATGAGCCTCCGCGTCATGACCAGCTATTCCGCCGAACAACGCGCCATCGGCGTGTCGCTGCTGACGGCGCTGATGCTTCTCGTCACGGTAGGGGGCAGCTTCCTGTTGCTGCGCTCACGCTATGGCCTCGCCCTAGTGGCGTTGCGCGACAGCCCGGTCGCGGCCGCCAGCCAAGGCGTCAATGTAGGCCGCATGCGCTTCCTTGTCTGGATCAGCGCAGCCATCGGCACCGGATTTGCCGGCGCGATCTATTTCATGGCGCATCTGCGCATTACGCCGCCTGCCGCCTACGACCCGAAATGGGCGAACGTCGCGATCTTCATCGTCATGGTAGGAGGCTTAGGTTCGCTGGAAGGGGTGCTGATCGGGACGCTGATCTACTTCTTCGCTGACCGATGGTTCGGGCAGTTCGGCGCCGCCTACCTCGTCGTTCTGGGTCTGTTGACCCTCTTCATGGCGCTATTCGCGCGCGGTGGCGTCTGGGGCCTTATCTGCAGGGTGGTTGATGCGCCCTGGTTCCCGACGCGTCGCAAGCTTTTGGAGGATCAGCCATGAAAGCTGTCATCTTCGAAGGAATTGGGCGGCCGCTGCGTGTAGACGGGCTGCCCGTGCCTCTGCCGGCCGGGGACGAGGTGTTGCTGAAGATTTCCGCCTGCGGGATCTGCGGCTCGGACCTTCACATGACAGAGGATCCGGAGACATTCGGCGTGAGCAAAGGTTTCGTGCTCGGTCACGAGTTCGCGGGCGAAGTCGTCGAATGCGGCGCTAGCGTGATAGGCCCACGGCCAGGCGACCGAGTGGCTGTGGCGCCCATGCGCGGGTGCGGTCATTGCGAGCGCTGTCAGCGGGGCGAGCCGGCGTGGTGCGCGAAGATGCGGCTGATCGGCGGCGGTTACGCGGAGTTCGCCGCCGTCGCGGCGAGGCAATGCCGCGTACTTCCCGACGAATTGCCGACAGCCGAAGGCGCCCTGGCCGAGCCAGTCGCCGTCGGCCTGCACGCTGTCATGCGTTCGGGCTTGAAGCCAGGCGATAATGTCCTCATTCTCGGCGCGGGGCCCATCGGTCTTCTGGTCGCTTTTTGGGCGCGCCGATTTGGGGCGCAGCATGTGACCGTCGCCGATATCAACCGCTATCAGGAAGAAAGAGCCGCCAGCCTTGGCGCGACCGCGTTTATTCCGTCGGGTCCTGACCTCGGGGCCGGGATAGAGACGCAGACCGGCGCGCGGCCCGACATTGTCTTCGAATGTGTCGGTAAGCGCGGGCTCATCGATTTTTCCTGCGGGCTTGTGCGTACTCACGGGACGGTGGTCGGCGTCGGCCTATGCGTTGGCGGAGACGCCTGGGATCCTTTCGCGGCGCTGTCGAAAGAAATCAAGATTGTCTTCGCGGCATTCTTCTCGATGGCGGAGTTCGACACTGCGCTCGAAGCGCTTGGACCTGGTCGGTTCCGTCCGCAAGCGCTCATCACCAGCCGCGTCGCGATCGGACATGCGCCCGAGGTCTTCGAGGCCCTCCGCCGGCGCACCACGCAATGCAAAGTGTTCATCACCGAGGATGTCGCCTAGGCCGCGACAAAGGAGCCAAGGATGGATTTCGAAACACTGATCCTAGAGGTCGACGGCGTCCGCACCGTGGTGAAGGCCATTGGCAGTGGTCCCCCCGTCCTCGCGCTCCACGGCGCGGCCACCCTCGAAGGGTACGATTGGGCGCGCGGATTGGCGGAACGTTTTCGCGTCTATCTGCCTTTTCACCCCGGTTTCGGCGAAAGCGATCCTGCGCCGCACCTGATTGGCATGCAGGATATGGTCGTCCACCAGCTTCGGCTGATCGACGCGCTTGGCGTCGCGCATCCCCACCTGATTGGGCATTCCATGGGAGGCTGGATGGCGGCTGAGATGGCGGTCCTAGCAGGGGAGCGTTTCGGTCGACTCGTGCTCAACGCGCCGGCAGGGTTGAACCATCCTGACCATCCTGGGGCGGACCTGGCGACGATCGGACCGGACGCGCTCCCTGGCTATCTCGCTCATCATGTCGACGTCGCGCTTCGCTATTTCCCGGGCGGTTCACACGCGCCGCCGATCGACGAATTTGTCGCTGCCCGCGACAAAGAGGGCAAAGCTCTTGGCCGTATCTTGGACGTTCACGGCATGGGTCATCCCAATCTCGGGCGCTGGCTAAGCCGTATCCCCAACGAGACGCTGATCGTCTGGGGGCGGAAGGATCGCATGCTTCCGGCTTCGCAAGCGCCCATCTGGGCGGGGCGGATACCTAACGCGCGCGCTCTCATTGTGGACGATGTCGGGCACTTCGCCATGCAGGAAGACCCACGCGTCGTCACCGCCGTCGGCGATTTTCTCGGGGCCTGAGGCCCCAATATCCGTACTGTCAGGAGGAAGCCATGAACAAAGCCGTACGACAGCAAGGTTACTGGGGCACGAAAACCGAACTTTCTTCGCTCCTCGAGCATGTTCGCAAGATCGGTCCGACTCTGGAGGAAAACGCAGAGGAGAACGACAAGCTCGGTCGACTGAATGAGGTCACTTTCGCGGCGTTGAAGCCGCTTCGGATGTCGCACATTTTCGCGGGTGAGGAGATTGGCGGCGCGCAGTTGTCGCCGACGCAAGGACTCGAGCTGCTCGAGGCAATCACCTATCACAGCGGCGCCGCCGGCTGGATCTCAATGGTGCATGCTTGTATCGGCGCGATGTCGGCGGCGTTCCTGCCCGACAGTGCTATTGCCCGCCTGTTTGCACCGGATAGCGATAACCGCTTTTCCGGGCAGGGAACGCCCACCGGGATGTTGAAGAAGGTGGAGGGCGGCTATCGTCTTAACGGAAGATGGTCGTACGCCAGCGGCATCCACCACGCCACCTTTACGCACTCGGCCGCGCTTCTCGACGACGGCGCCGGTAACCCAGCCAAAGATGAACAAGGCGACGTGATCGTGCTTTGCGCGCATGCGCCGGTGGGAGAACACGAGTTGATCGGCAACTGGGATGTTCTTGGCCTTAATGCGACGGGCAGCATAGATTATGCCGCGAAGGACATCTTCATCCCGGACGACATGGTGTTTCCCATTCTGACCGCCCAGCCGCATCGCCAAAAGGAATTTTTCAGTCTCGGCGTTGTCGGCCTTGCTGCAATCGGCCATTCCGGCTGGGCGATCGGCGCCTCGCGCCGCATGCTCGATGAGATGGCCAAGCTGGCGCGGACTAAAACGGGGCGCTCCGGCCTCATCGGCGAAAGCGACAAGTTCTGGTTCGACTTTGGCCGCGCTGAAGCGCGCGTCCGCGCGGCGCGCGCCTTTCTCTTTGAGGTCTGGCGCGACGCCGAGAAGTCCATCGAGGGCGGCGACACTGTGTCGACCCGGCAGATCAGCCTCATCCACCTGGCCAAGTCCGAGGTGCATGAAGCCGGCGTCGACGCCTGTCAGTTCGTCTACCGGACCGCCGGCGGGGCCTCCCTGAGGAAGGGCATCATGCAGCGGATCTACCGCGAGATGCTCACCGCCGCCAACCACTTCACGATCAGCCCTGGCATCGTCGGCTCTGCCGGTCGTGATCTCGGCGGCATGTGGAACGACCGCGTATGGCGGTTTTACGATCTGGTCGAAAGAAAATGATGACCCGCCACGGCGCGCGCGATCGGGCTACTCCGGCGCTTTCGGATCGCGACGCCAAGCTTGATGATCCCGATGTGAAGTCGGCGTTCCTGACGGCTTTTCGTCACTATCCAGCGGCTGTTGCGGTCATCACGGGAGACCCCGGCGGCGGGCCGGTCGCGCTGACCATCAGTTCGCTCATCTCGATCAGCGTCGAGCCGCCGATGGTCGCCTTCTCCCTCTCGGAAGCGTCGTCGAGCGCGGAGGCGCTGATGCGGTGCGACACCCTCGTCGTGCACTTTGCGCGGCGAAAGGACATGCAGCTCGCAAGGCTTTGCGCCACGAGTGGTGCGGTCCGCTTCGGTGCGGGGATGGCGTGGGCGCGTTTACCAACGGGGGAACCCTATTATCCTGAGGTGGCGGTATGGTTCAAAGCGCGGGTCCGTGGCCGGATGTCCTCGCCAGGCGCTTGGCTGCTGACGGCGGAGCTCCTTCGGGGTTCGCCTTCTTCGCACGCGCCGCCGGACGACGAGACGCTCGTATACGCCGACCGCACTTGGCACGGGCTTCGCCCACTGATCGACCCGGTGCGGACGCCGCTCGTGATGTGGCCGGATGACTCGCCGACATTCTGATTGGCACAGCATTAGGCTCGTCGCGCAGCCCGACGACCGCTCGAATCTCTGGGTCTTCCTTAGCAGCCTTCTTGGTCCAGCGCCGTCGACGGCGAGCCGTTGTTCG